>Ga0208202_1000052_pt1 | contig 27708 bp, 26 predicted proteins | sample LakMenEpi27Aug08_FD_150738 | JGI IMG/M metagenome (GOLD analysis project Ga0208202, IMG submission 150738) | Freshwater microbial communities from Lake Mendota, WI - 27AUG2008 deep hole epilimnion (SPAdes) | ecosystem: Environmental > Aquatic > Freshwater > Lake > Epilimnion/Euphotic zone ... | reverse complement strand
AGCTGCGGGCCGAGGGCAAGAACGTGCGGGTGGTGTCGATGCCCTGCGTTGACCTGTTCGAGGAGCAGGACGCCGCCTACCGCGAGAGCGTGCTGCCGGCAGCCTGCCGCAAGCGCCTGGTGGTGGAGGCTTCCAGCAGCTTCGGCTGGCACAAGTTCACCGGCTTCGAAGGTGACAGCGTGTCGGTGGACCGCTACGGCGCCTCCGCCCCCGGCCCGGTGTTGATGGAGAAGTTCGGTTTCACTGTGGACAACGTGGTGGCCAAGGCCAAGGCCCTGGGCTGATCACACCAAAGCCAACGCAAAGCCCCGCCAATTGGCGGGGCTTTTTTGTTGAATCTCACCACAGCGACTGGCAAGGAAAGTTCGCGAGTTGCTGATCAGCGCTGATCAACACAAGGCGCTCCAGTTCCGCCTGAGCAGCCAACATGCGATCAAAGGGATCGCGGTGGGGCTGGCTGTAGCCGCCCGCTCGCAACCCATGGGAGATGGACATCGCCAACCGCTGAAATCCATCCGCCTGCAGCAGGCCCGGCAGATCATCGATCACAGCGGCGAGTTCCGGAAGCTTGCCCTGGTGATGCTTGAGGCTGAGTTCCCAGATGGAAGCAGCGCTCACAAACACCTCGCTGGTTGGATTGATCAGGACCAACCGCACCTCCGTGGGGAGGCGACCGGGATCAAACCACCACCAGAGCAGCACATGGCTATCGAGCAGGTAGCGCCCGCTGCCCGTGGTCATGGCTGGGGCTGCTCCGGCCAGAGTGAACCGCTCTGCCAGGCAGCCAGCTCATCCGCCGCCATCGACTCAAGCAACAGATCCGGCCGCGTCAGCGGGCCCAAGCGACGCAGCCGACCAGGAATCCGCTCTGGGACAGGGGCATCGAGAGGCATGAGCCGGGCCCAGGGCTTACCGGCTTTCGCCAGCATGGGCCTCGTCGATCAGGCTCGAGAGATGGGTTTTCGCCTGATGCACATTCACCATCCGCTGTCTAGGCATGAACTAAGTCCAGCAGGGGATAACCCTCAAAAAAGGCCCGGAGATCACCCCGGGCCTTGGAAGGTCTAGATCTCTGGTTGCGCTGGGCCGGGCTCAGCCGACAGCAGCCTCAGCCTTCTGCTCCGCCAGCACCTGCTCCAGCCCCGCCAGATCCTCATCGGTGATCTTGGTTTGCATGGGGCAGTGCTTGGGTCCGCACATCGAGCAGAACTCCGCCTGCTTGTAGATATCCGCGGGCAGGGTTTCGTCGTGATATTCGCGAGCCCGCTCGGGATCCAGGGAGAGATCGAACTGCTTGTTCCAGTCGAAGGCGTAGCGGGCGCGGCTGAGTTCGTCATCGCGGTCGCGGGCACCGGGGCGGTGACGGGCAATGTCGGCGGCGTGGGCGGCGATCTTGTAGGCGATCAGGCCGTTGCGCACATCCTCAGGATTGGGCAGGCCCAGGTGCTCCTTGGGGGTCACGTAGCAAAGCATTGCCGTGCCATACCAACCGGCCATCGCCGCACCGATGGCGCTGGTGATGTGGTCGTAGCCGGGGGCGATGTCGGTCACCAGCGGGCCCAGCACATAGAAGGGCGCCTCGCTGCACTCCTCCATCTGCTTTTTCACATTGAACTCGATCTGGTCCATCGGCACGTGACCCGGACCCTCCACCATCACCTGCACGTCGTGCTTCCAAGCGCGGCGGGTGAGTTCGCCGAGGGTCTTCAGTTCGGCCAGCTGGGCCTCATCCGAAGCATCGTGCAGGCAGCCGGGGCGCAGCGAATCACCCAGGGAGAAGGTGCAGTCGTAGCGCTTGAAGATCTCGCAGATGTCGTCGAAACGGGTGTAGAGCGGGTTCTGCTTATGGTGATACAGCATCCACTGGGCCAGGATGCCGCCGCCGCGGCTCACGATGCCGGTGAGGCGCCCCTTCACCTTGGGCAGGTGCTCGATCAGCAGGCCGGCGTGGATGGTCTGGTAGTCGACGCCCTGCTGGCAGTGCTTCTCGATGATGTGCAGGAAGTCGTCTTCCGAGAGCTTCTCGATCGAGCCGTGCACGCTCTCAAGGGCCTGATACACGGGCACCGTGCCGATGGGCACCGGCGAGGCGTTGATGATCGCCGTGCGCACCTCATCGAGGTTCACGCCGCCGGTGGAGAGATCCATCACCGTGTCGGCGCCGTATTTCACCGCCAACTCGAGCTTCTTCAGCTCTTCGCTCACATCACTGGCGTTGGGCGAGGCGCCGATGTTGGCGTTCACCTTGCAGCTGCTGGCGATGCCGATCGCCATCGGCTCCAGGTTGGGGTGATTGATGTTGGCCGGGATGATCATGCGGCCCCGTGCCACCTCCTCCATCACCAGGGATTCGGGCAGGTTCTCCCGCCTGGCCACGTGGGCCATTTCCTCCGTCACCACCCCCTGGCGGGCATAGTGAAGTTGGCTCACATTGGCTTGGCCTTTGCGCTTCTCGATCCAGGCGCTGCGCATGATGGGTAGGGGCAAAGAGCGGAATGGGGAGCAGCCTGGCGGCGGCCCTGGCGGGGTTCCGGTTCCGTTGCCGAGATCGCAGACGCCCACCGAGGCGGCGGCTGGCTCACTTCCCTGCGCCGGCATGACCCGGATCAGGTGCGGAGGGTGTGATCTCAGCCCGGCACTGCCTGACGCAGCCGGGCACCCCTAGTGACTTCCGCAACTTAGCAACATCCCTCGAAGCCGGGCCAGTTGGCTCAGCACTGCAGGCCATTCAGCGCCGCCGCCACCACCCTGTGGTCGGGATCGGCCTGGAGCCGCTGCAACAGCTCGCGGGCCTGCTGGGCCTCAGCAACCCCGCCAGCCGCAGCACCGCCCTCGCGCACCAGCCGGCCCAGGATCTCGGCACCGCCCACCCGCACCGTGCCATCGGCGGCGGCGATCGCCAGGATGGCCAGCTCCAGCAGACGGGCCGCATCGGCCTCGGGATGCTCGGCCACGGCCGAGAGCACGCTGCAGCGCAGCAGCCACTGGTCATCGCGGCGGAAGGCGTCCAGCAGCAGCGGCCAGGCCTGCTCCAGGCCATGGCTCACCAGGGCGTTGGCCGCCTCGGCCCGCACATTGGCATCGGAGTCGTGCTCCAGGGCCCGCACCAGGGCCTGGCGGCCGGCCGGGTTGCACTTCACCCCCAGGCCGGCGCAGCTCAGGGAGCGCACCAGAAAGGCCTCCTGCTCCAGGCCCAGCAGCAGCAGGGGCACTGCCGACTCCACCGGCACCTCCCGCAGGGCCGCCAGGGCGGGCATTGAACGGCTGGGGTCACCGCAGCAGATGGCGGCGTGCAGCTGCTCCAGATCGGGCGAGGACACACTTGGACGGACTGGGGAGACCAGCCTGGCTCAGGAACCGGCCGCTGGGGGCGCACCCTGGCGCAGGGCGTGCAACAGGGCCCTGCGGCGCCGGCCCCGGCTCAACCGGCTGGAACTGGCCAGGCCGATGCCGATCGCCAGGGCCGGCAGGGCCAGGATCCGCTCCCGCCCCTGGCGCTGCAGGATCAGCAGCAGGGCCAGCAGGATCAACAGCGGCGCTGACAGCGCCAGCAGCACCTCGAGCAGCCGGCGGCGACGGGGCTCGGATGGACCGATCGATGGGCTCATCGATCAGGGGGGCAGTCCTGGGAGTGGGCATGGGCCATCCAGCGCAGCAGGCTCAGCCCCAGCACCCGCACCCCCACGGCCAGGGCGCCCTCGTCGGGGGCGAAGGTGTTGCTGTGCAGGGGAGTGCAGCCCTGGACACCGGCCACCCCCAGGCGGAACATCGTGCAGCGGATGCCCTCGCTGAGCTCGGCAAAGTCCTCGGCGCCCAGGGAGGGCTGCTCCAGCCAGTGCACCCGCTGGCGACCCAGCAGGTCCACCGCCGCCGCAGCCACCAGCTCGGTGAGCGCGGCGTCGTTATGCACCGGCGGCGAGATGCAGCGGTAGCGCACCCGGGCCTCACCGCCATGGCCCCGGCAGAGGGCCTGGACCGTGTCCTCGATCCAGCCCGGCAACCGATCGTGCAGCTCCAGATCCAGGCAGCGCACCGTGCCCAGCAGACGCACATGGTCGGCGATCACGTTGAAGGCCTTGCCGCCCTCGATCCGCCCGAAGCTCACCACCACCGGATGCAGGGCATCGAGCCGGCGACTGATCGCCTCCTGCAGGCCACTCACCACCCGCGCCGCGATCCAGATCGCATCGGTGCTCTGGTGGGGGCGGGCGCCATGGCCGCTCTCCCCCAGCACCTCGATCTCCAGCTCCCCGGCCGCCGCCGTCAGGCTGCCGCTGCGCACCCCCACCTCACCAACGGGGATCGAGGGGAACACGTGCACGCCGAACAGGGCTTCCAGGCCCTCGGTGGCGCCATCGGCCCTCATCCAGGCCGCCCCCTCGGCCGTCTCCTCGGCCGGCTGAAACAGCAGCCGCACCCGGGCCCGCAGCAGCTCCGGCCGCCGCCGGGCCAGTGAGGCCAGCACCCCGGCCACCCCCAGGCCGACGCTGGTATGGATGTCATGCCCGCAGGCGTGCATCAACCCCTGCACCGTGGAGGCGTAGTCCAGGCCGGTGCGCTCCTCCACCGGCAGGGCGTCCATGTCAACCCGCAGCCCCACCAGCGGTGCAGGCTCTCCGTCCTCGAGGCGGTGGGGGCCCAGTTCCGCCACCACCCCGGTGCGGCCAACCCCCTCGCGCACCTGCCAGCCCCAGCGGCGCAGTTCGCCTGCCACCAGGGCGGCGGTCTGCTGCTCGTGGCCGCTGAGCTCAGGATGGCGGTGCAGGTGGCGGCGCAGCTGGATCAGCTCGGGCAGCAGCTGGGCCAGATCCTCCTCCAGCCCCAGCTGCCACCAGCAGATCCCCTCGCGGGCGCCGGCATCAGCTTCAGCGGCGGCCGTCGGCAGGGGTGACTGGGGAGGGGGGGGAGACATCGCTGGACCGGTGACCTGATGCTGGGGAGTGGCTGCGGCTGTTCAGGCGAGGGAGAGGAACTGCTGCAGGGCCGCCACCGGAACCGGCGGCCAGCGCCTCACGGCCAGCAGCCATTCTGGGTCGCGGTAGCGCGGATCGAGACCGGAGGCCGACACCCAGTGGCTCTCCGCCTCGCCGCGGCCGCCCCGCTGCCAGAGCAGGGCGGTGAGACCGGCGCGGGCATCGGCGAACAGGGGGTAGCGGCGGATCAGAGAGCGCAGCTGCTGTTCGGCGGCGTCCAGGTCACCCAGCTGGAAGGCGGCCAGGGCCTCGCTGGCGCGGGCCATGGCAAAGCCTGGACGGGCAGCGGCAGCGGCGGCATAGCTGCTGCGGGCGGCGGCCCAATCGCCCTGGGACCCCTGCACATTGCCCAGGTTGTAAAGGGCCGAGGCTCGCGGTTCAGCCCCGTCGCTGTGTTCCAGGATCCAGTGGTAGTCGTCGGCCGCCGCCCCCCAGCGGGCCAGGGCCTCCTCGGCCGTGCCGCGGTTGAGATGGGCGTCGCCGCTGCCGGGCTCCAGCGCCAGGGCCCGGTCCTGGTCGGCGATGGCCGCCAGGGGATCGCCGAGGGCGAGCTGCACGTTGCCGCGGTTGCTCCAGGCCGCCGCATCCCGAGGCGCCAGCTCCAGCACCTGATCCCAGAGGGGCAGGGCCTCGCCGAAGTGGCCCTCACGGCTGGCCTGCAGCGCCTGATCGAACAGCTGGGGTAGCGAGGAGAGCTGGGGCACTGAAGGTGATGTCGACCCTTCCGACGCCCGCACCGCCCTGGGCGACACCAGCAGCAGCCATACCGCCAGCAGCAGGGCCGGCACCCCCCACAGCCAGGGCCGCACCCTCACGGCCACGACTCCGCCAGATGGGCCCGGCCCGCCTCGGTGAGCAGCCGGCCCCGGGGCGTGCGCTGCAACAGGCCCTGCTGCAGCAGGTAGGGCTCCACCACCGTCTCGAGGGTGGCCGGATCTTCCCCCAGGCCAGCAGCCAGGGTGTCCAGCCCCACCGGGCCGCCGCCGTAGCTCTCCAGCATCAGCGCCAGCAGCCGCCGGTCGTGGGCATCGAGGCCCCGGCCATCCACCCGGTGCAGGCTGAGGGCCTGCTCCACCAGGGCGGCACCGATACGGCCCTCGCCGTTCACGCTGGCCACATCGCGCACCCGGCGCAGCAGGCGGTTGGCGATCCGCGGCGTGCCCCGGCAGCGGCGGGCCACCTCCAGGGCCGCCGCCCTGTCCAGATCGATCGCCAGCAGCCCGGCCGCCCGCTCCACGATCGCCTGCAGGTCATCGAGGCCGTAAAACTCCAGCCGCTGGATCAGGCCAAAGCGATCCCGAAGCGGGGAACTGAGCGCCCCGGCCCTGGTGGTGGCCCCCACCAGGGTGAAGGGAGCCAGGGGCAGGCTGCGGCTGCGGGCGGTGCTGCCCTTGCCCACGGTGAGGTCGAGGCGGTAGTCCTCCATCGCCGGATAGAGCAGCTCCTCGGCCACCCGGTTGAGGCGGTGGATCTCGTCAATGAACAGCAGCTCCCGCGGCTCCAGGTTCACCAGCAGGCCCACGATGTCGCGCGGGCGCTCCAGGGCAGGTGCACTGGCGATGCGGCAGCGCACGCCCAGCTCCTCGGCCAGCACCAGCGCCATCGTGGTCTTGCCCAGGCCCGGCGGGCCATAGAGCAGCACGTGATCGAGGGCCTCCTGGCGGCTGCGGGTGGCCTCCACGGCGATGGCCAGCACCTGCTTGAGCTCGCTCTGGCCGATGTAGTCGGCCAGGCGCCGCGGCCTGAGTGTGTCGGCGCGGCCGGGCTCGGGATCATCGCCGGCAGCGGCCGGCTGCACCAGGCGCTCGGGCTCCGGCCGGGGGCCACCGCCGGGGGCGGGCCTGGCTGCCCGGGCCTGCGCCCCCCCACGGCCATCCGCTGCAGCCGGTCCCGAGGAAACAATCGCCATGGGTGGGGGCGCCATGGATGGAGGGTACCGGCCCCTGCCTAGGGTCGGGGAGACAACGACGACAGCGGCGCAGGGAGCGATGGCCAAGGGTGGCACCAAGAAGCTGGCCGCCCGGGCCCAGCGGGATGCCGCCAATCGCCTGCTGGCCGACAACCGCTTCGCACGCCACCAGTACGAGATCCTCGAAACCCTCGAGTGCGGCATCGAGCTGGTCGGCACCGAGGTGAAGTCAATCCGGGCGGGCCAGGCCAATCTGCGCGATGGCTTCTGCCTGGTGCGGGGCGGCGAGCTGCAGCTGCACAACGTGCACATCTCGCCCCACAGCCACGCCGGCGCCTACTTCAACCATGAGCCCCTGCGGGTGCGCAAACTGCTCGCCCACCGCCGCGAGATTGAGCGGCTGCGGGTGGCCCTGGACCAGAAGGGTCTCACCCTGATTCCCCTCAACCTGCACCTCAAAGGCTCCTGGATCAAGCTCAGCCTGGGACTGGCCAAGGGCCGCAAGCTGCACGACAAGCGCGCCGAGGAGCGCCGCAAGCAGGACGCCAAGGAAACCCGGGCGGCGATCTCCCGCTACTGACCAGCAGGCGAGGGCGCCTAGGGCGAGGGGGCCTGCACCGGCGACTGTGGCGTTGAGGGTGGCGTCGAAGGTAGGGGCGGCGGCGCAGTCGGGGGGGTCGGCGCGGGGGGCTCCTCCGCCGATGTGTCCTGATCGGCAGGGCGCCGCAACGGAGGACGCAGGGGTGGGCGTACCAGTTCGGACGTGTCGTCGGCAGCCGCGGGCGGGGGGGAGTCCGGCTGGGCTGGCGGTGCGTCGGCCCGCAGTGACAGGGTGATCAGCGACGGTGCCACCCCTTCGTTGGTCACCAGCAACTGCACCGGCGAGCGCGACTGGGGGGGGAGGCTCACCACCCGCAGCGGGCCGCTGGGCTCCAGCAGCGAGCCGTCGGCGGCGAACACACTCATCTGCATCAGGGGCGACCCGTTCACCCCCATCACCAGCCTGTAGCCCTCGGGCAACCGGATCGGGAACAGCCGGGCACCGCCGGCGGACACCGGGGCGCTGAGCACCTGGGGTTCACTGCTGCGGGCCTGGATCGGCTCGATCTGGATCGAGGCCAGGCTCTGCTCGGCGGCCGCATACCAGAGCTGGCGGTAGGGCTCGGGGGGCATGGTGTTGCCGGAGCGGCCCGGCAGCAGGTTCTGGGCCTGGGCCGATACCAGCTGACTCAGCACCTCGCCGCTCAGCCCCTGGTCGGCCAGGCCGCGCAGCCTCTGCTCCCAGTCCGCATTGCCGTAACTGCCCAGGCGGCGGCGGATCGCCAGGGGCAGCTGCTCCACCCGGGCCAGCCACTCCTGGGCCAGCTCATTCCATACCTTGCGCAGGGGAGCATCTTCCAGGCTGTCGCCAGGCAAGCGCCCACCCCGCTCCGGGAACTGGGCCAGCAGGCTGGCATCCACCAGCTTCAGGAACCAGGCCCGGTCCACCTGCATCGCCCGCAGGCGGTTGAGCAACTGCTGGCGCTGGTCGATCTCGGCGGGCGGCAGGCTGCTGGGCAGCTGCAGGGCCGCGTCGGGGGTGCTGGGGCGGCTGGACTGGCCGCGGCTCAGCCACCACCAGCCCATGGCCGTGCCCGCCACAGCCGAGAGCAGCAGAGCGATCACCACGGGCCACAGACCGCCCTCGGCGGCCAGCTCCCGCTCCTCGCCCCGCAGGCGGGGGAGTGGCGCGGACGGGCTGGGCTCAATCTCCGGCAGCACGGGCTCAGGCGCCGGCAGTTGAACTGCGGGTGCTTGGACAGCGGGCGGCTGGACTGGGGGCTGCTGGACTGGGGGCTGCTGGACTGGGGGCGGTGGCTCGACCGTCTCCGGCCCAGGGACAGGGGCGACCCCGGTGGCGACGGCCGCAACAGGAGGCGGCACCAGGGCCACGGTGCGGTCGGCACGGGGAACGGGCCCAGTGGTCTCCGGCATGGGCAGGGCCTGCAGGGCTGCCAGGGCCTGGGCCGTCGAGGGGAAGCGCTGGCCGGGGTCGCAGGCGAGCAGGCGGGCCAGGGCAGCCTGCAGATCCGGCTGGTCGCTGAGGCTGGCGGGCCAGCGCCACTTCAGCGAGCTGGGCTCCAGCAGGCGGGATGGCGGATCGCCGCTGAGCAGCACCAGAGCTGTGACGCCCAGGGCATGGAGGTCCATCCAGGGCTCGGGCCCCTGACCGCGGGAGCGCTCGGGCGGGGCGTAGCCAGGGGTCACGGCATCGCCACCCACCACCAGGCCGAAGTCCAGCAACACCGGCAGGCCATCACTGTCCCGGCGGAGCAGGTTGGCGGGGCAGAGATCGCCATGCACCAGCTCCTGGCTGTGCAGGGCGGCCAGCACCGGCAGCAGCTGGCGCAGCAGCAGGAGCACCTCGCCGGCGCCGAACACCATCTGGCGCTCGGCCCGGGCCTCGAGCAGCGCCTGCAGGGTGCGGCCGGACTGCCACTCGCGCACCAGCCAGAGGCAACCGTCCTGGCTCAGGGCCCCGCCGAGCCGGGGCACCTGGGGATGCAGCACCCCCTGCAGCCGGGTCCAGAGTTCCCGGGCCCGTTGCTGGTCCAGGTCCGGGCCCAGCTGGCGCAGCACCATCGGCGCGGCGGCGGCCAGCTGGTCGGTGGCGCGCCAGAGGGTTCCCTGGAGCCCCTGGGAGAGTCGCTCCTCCAGCCGGTAACGCTCGCCGATCAACTGACCGGACTCCCCGGGCTGGCCGTCGACAGGGGAATGACCCGGATCGGAGGGCATCAGCCGGCGGTGAGCGAAGAGCGCTCAGGTTGCCGCAGACCCTTCCCAACCAGCCAGTCCCGGTCATAGAGACGGGACCGGTAGCGGTCGCCGCTGTCGCACAGCACCGTCACGACCGTGTGACCCGGACCCAGGCGCCGGGCGGTCTCCACCGCCGCCGCCACGTTGATGCCCACCGACCCCCCCAGGAAGAGGCCCTCCTGCCAGAGCAGGCGGTAGATCGTCTCCAGTGCGTCCTGGTCGTTGACCCGCACGGCGTCGTCCACCGGCGCCCCCTCCAGGTTGGCGGTGATGCGGCTGTTGCCGATGCCCTCGGTGATCGAGCTGCCCTCGCTGGCCAGCTCACCGGTTTTCGCCCAGCTGTAGAGCGCGCTGCCGTTGGGATCGGCCAGCACGCAGCGCACCCGGGGGTTCTGCTCCTTCAAATAAAGCGCCACACCGGCGTAGGTGCCGCCGGTGCCGGTGGCGGCCACCCAGGCATCCACCTTGCCGTCGGTCTGCTGCCAGATCTCCGGGCCGGTGGAGTTGTAGTGGGCGCGGCGGTTGGCCAGGTTGTCGAACTGATTGGCCCACACGGCACCGGGGGTCTCGGCAGCGATGCGGCCCGAGAGCTTCACGTAGTTGTTGGGGTCGCGGTAGGGCACCGCCGGCACCGTGCGCACCTCGGCGCCCAGGCTGCGCAGCAGGCCGATCTTCTCCGCCGACTGGGTGTCGGGGATCACGATCAGGGCCTTGTAGCCACGGGCGTTGCAGAGGTGGGTGAGGCCGATGCCGGTGTTGCCGGCGGTGCCCTCCACCACCGTGCCGCCGGGCTGGAGCAGGCCCTGCTCCTCGGCCTCCAGGAGGATGCCCAGGGCCGCCCGGTCCTTCACCGAACCGCCGGGATTCATGAACTCGGCCTTACCGAGGATCTCGCAGCCGGTGAGCGCGCTGAGGGCGTGCAGCCGGATCAGGGGGGTGTGACCCACCGCCCCCACAAAACCCGGGGTAATCCCCCCCTGCGACCTCACCGTCGCTGTGCTGCCGCCCATGCCCTCAGCCGTGCCTGGCGGGATCGTAGGCAAGCTCCCTAAGGTCAGGGCTGGGCGGGAACCCGCAGGAGCGACGCTGCATGAGCACCCACCTGCTGGAGCGGCTGCTGGCGGTGCGCCGCCGGAGTGTGGAGCTGATCGCCCCGCTGGAGCCCGAGGACCTCTGCCTGCAGGGGATGGCGGATGCCAGCCCGCCCAAGTGGCACCTGGGCCACACCACCTGGTTCTTCGAGCAGTTCCTGCTGGGGCCGCTGCTGCAGGAAGGGCTGGCGCTGGACTACGCGATGGCGCCGGAGCGCTGGAGCTTCCTGTTCAACAGCTACTACGAGGCGGTGGGTGCCCGCCATCCGCGCCCCCAGCGGGGGCTGCTCAGCCGGCCGGGCATCGGCGAGGTGCTGGCCTGGCGGCAGCGGGTGGATCGGGCCCTGGCCCAGCTGCCGCCGCTGCTCGAGCAGCAGCCGGCGCCACACCGCCAGGCCAGCCTCGCCCTGCTGGAGCTGGGCCTGCAGCACGAGCAGCAGCACCAGGAACTGCTGCTGATGGATCTGCTCGATGGCTTCAGCCGCAACCCGCTGCTGCCCGCCTACAGCACAGCCGAGGGCGGCCCGGAGGCGCTCTGGCGGGAGCGCCTGGACGCCCCGACCGACCTGGAGCCAGGGGACATTCGCTGGCTGACCTGTCCGGGGGGGCTGGTGGAGATCGGACAGGCGGGCGAGCCGTTCCACTTCGACAACGAGGGGCCCCGCCATCGCTGCTGGCTGGAGCCCTTCGCGCTGGCCGACCGGCTGGTGAGCAACGGCGAATTCGCGGCCTTCATCGCCGACGACGGCTACCGGCGGCCGGAGCTGTGGATGAGCGAGGGCTGGGCGGTGTGCCAGCAGCGGGGCTGGCAGGCGCCGCGCTACTGGCGCGACCACGTCCAGGAATTCACCCTGGCGGGCCTGCAGCCGCGGCCGCCGGAGGCACCGGTGCGGCACCTGAGCTGGTTCGAGGCCGATGCCTATGCCCGCTGGGCCGGAGCCCGCCTGCCCAGCGAGGCGGAGTGGGAATTGGCGGCCAGCCAGGGAGGCCTGCCCCAGGCCCATGGCCTGCTCTGGCAGTGGACCGGCAGCCCCTACCGGCCCTATCCGGGTTTCCAGCCCCCGGAGGGGGCCGTGGGCGAATACAACGGCAAGTTCATGACCTCCCAGTTCGTGTTGCGCGGCAGCTGCCTGTTCACCCCCAGCGGCCATGGCCGCGACACCTATCGCAACTTCTTTCCCCCGGCCAGCCGCTGGATGGCGGCGGGGGTGCGGCTGGCCCGCGACAGCACGGCTCCTGCTGCGGCACTGGCGGCAACCCCTGGGGACAACATCTGATGGCCGTGCCCACCGCCAGCGCGCCCCAGCTGATCGATCTGCACCCCGCCGCGGCCGACCTGGAGGCCCTGGTGGTGGCAGGCATGCAGCGCCAACCCCGCCAGCTGCCCGCCTGGCTGCTCTACGACGCCGAGGGCTCACGTCTGTTCGAGGCGATCTGTGAGCAACCCGAATACAGCCTCACCCGCACCGAGGTGCAACTGCTGGAGACCTGCGGGCCAGCGATCGGCAGGGCCGTGGGCGCCGGCGGCGAAGCAGCCCCGGTGGTGCTGGAGTTCGGAGCCGGCAATGCCCGCAAGGCCAGCCCCCTGCTGCGGGCCCTGGAGCCGCCGGCCTACGTGGCCCTGGACATCAGCCGCAGCGCCCTGGAGGCCACCTGCACCAGCCTTCAGGCAGCCCATCCGGCCACCCAGGTGCTGGGCATCTGCTGCGATTACGCCGGCGCCAGTGGCCTGCCACCTCTGCCAGCCCTGAACGGCAAGCCACGGCTGGGCTTCTACCCAGGCAGCTCGATCGGCAATTTTGAGCCGGAGGACGCCCGCGCCCTGCTGCAGCAGTTCCGTCGCCTGCTCGGCCCCTCCGGCCTGCTGCTGATCGGCGTCGACCAACCCAAGAGCGTGGAGCGGCTGGAGGCCGCCTACAACGACCGGGCGGGGGTGTCCGCCGCCTTCGCCCGCAACCTGCTGGTGCGCCTCAACCGCGACCTGGCAGGCAGCTTTGAGCCGGAGGCCTTCCGCTACGAGGCCCGCTGGCAGCCCGAGCACAGCCGGATCGCCATGGCCCTGGTGAGCCGCAGGCCCCAGGAGGTGCGGCTGGCGGGCCGCAGCTGGCCGTTCCGGGCCGGGGAGGCCCTGATCACGGAATACAGCGTGAAGTACAGCCCGGCCCACTTTCAGGGGCTGGCCCAGGCCGCGGGCTGGCGAGCGCTGCAGTGCTGGAGTGATCCCGGAGGCGACCTGTCCCTGCATCTGCTGGCCCAGGCAGACTCCCCCTGAGCCCCATCCCATTGCCGCAATGTCGAGGGAAGAGCAACGCCAAGCCATCCGCGCCCTGCGCGAGGGCTTGATCGCCCAGCTGGAGCAGCTCTATGCCGCCAGCTTCGAGCAGCTCACCGAGCACAACCTGGGCGAGGGCGGCATCGCCCGGCTCACCCAGCTGCTGCTGCGCTCGCGGGAAGCGGCGATCACCCCGCTGCAGGAAGAGATCGAGGCCCCGCTGATCACCCGCGCCCCAGGGGCTGGGCACCAGCCATGAGCAGCCCCAGCGACTGGTTCAGCCAGCTAGAACGGCAGCTGGAGCAACAGCTGGAGTCGTTTCTGCGGGCCAACCCCGCCCAGGAGCAGCTGCTGCGCCAGCAGGAGCAGCGCGAGCGCCAGCAGCGCCTGCGCCGCCGCCGCCTCGACCTGCAGGCCGGCGCCGAGCGGGCCCGCGCTGACCTGCTCAAGCTGGCGGGGGAGATCCGCCAGTGGCAGGAGCGGGTGCAGCGGGCGCGGGCAGCCGGCGCGGATGCCCTGGCAGAGCGGGCCGAAAGCCACCTGGCCGAATTGATGGCCCGGGGCCGTGACCGCTGGCAGGCCCTGGGACAACTGGGCGATGACTACCGCCAGGTGGAGCAGGAGCTCGATGAGCTCGCCCATGGCAGCAGCAACGGCGCCACTGAAGCCACCGGCAGTCCTGGTTCAGCGACAGCTGCGGCGGAAGATTCCGGCATGGAGGACCTGGAGCAGGCCTGGTCGAGGTTTGAATCGGAACAGGACCTGGAGCAGCTGCGTCGAGGCCAGAAAGGGGCCTGAACTGGGGACCCCTCGGGGGAACTGATCCGGGGGAAACGGCTCAGGCCTTGGGGGCCGGTGGCACCAGGCTCACCCCTTCCGGCGGAGGGGTGGGGTCCGGATCGGCGATCAGCATGTGCTGGAGCACGATCTCCGGGCGCTCACTGTCGCGCCAGCGAATGCGGTAGGCGGGCATCTTGGTGCCGCGGCTGGTGGTCTGCTCCACCGGCTCCATCACCCAGCCCCGGCGGGAGCGACCCTGGGGGTTGCGCTTCACCACCGCGTCTGCGTGCTGAAAGCGAAATCCGACGCGCTCGCCGCTCATGGGATCCTTGCCCCTGGTGGGGGAAATTGCCTAGCGGAACCATTATCCCATTGCGCCCCTCAGCCCCCGCCGGCAGCCTCCCGCGCCTCCGGCCTGAGCAGCGGAAAGGCGATCACGTCGCGGATCGAGGCGCTGTCGGTGAGCAGCATCACCAGGCGGTCGATGCCGATGCCCAGCCCGCCGGTGGGGGGCATGCCCACCTCCAGGGCGTGGAGGAAGTCATCGTCCACCTGCTGGGCCTCGTCGTCGCCGGCGGCCTTACGGGCCTGCTGGGCCTCCAGGCGCTGGCGCTGATCCACCGGATCGATCAGTTCGCTGAAGGCGTTGGCGGTTTCACGGCCCACGATGAACAGCTCGAAGCGCTCCACCAGACCCGGCTTGCTGCGGTGGGCCCGGGCCAGGGGCGAGTTCTCCACCGGGTAGTCGAGCACGAAGGTGGGCTGGATCAGATCGGCCTCCACCTTCTGCTCAAAGGCCTCCACCAACAGCCGACCCACGGAATCGGCCAGCGCCGGCACCTCCAGACCCCGCTCCGCCATCGCTGCGGCCGCCTGATCACGGCTGCTGAAGGCATGGAAATCGAGCCCGGTGGCCTGCTGCACCAGCTCGTGCATGGTGGCGCGCCGCCAGGGGGGCGCCAGGTCGATCTCCGTGCCCTGATAGGTGATGCGGGTCCCGCCGCACACCTGCTCGCACACATGCGCGATCAGCTGTTCGGTGAGCTCCATCATGTCGCCGTAGTCGGCGTAGGCCTGGTAGATCTCCACCGAGGTGAACTCGGGGTTGTGGCGGGTGCTCACCCCCTCGTTGCGGAAGATCCGCCCCAGCTCGTACACCCGCTCGAAGCCACCCACCACCAGCCGCTTGAGGTGCAGCTCGGTGGCGATGCGCAGGGTGAGCGGCAGGTCGAGGGCGTTGTGGTGGGTCTCGAACGGCCGGGCATCGGCACCGCCAGGGGTGCTCTGCAGCACCGGCGTCTCGATCTCCAGGAAGCCCCGCCCATCCAGCCAGCGGCGCATCGTGCTCACCGCCAGGGCCCGGCGACGGAAGGTCTCGCGGGTGTGGGGCGAGACGATCAGATCCAGGTAGCGCTGGCGGTAGCGCTTCTCCACGTCCGCCAGGCCGTGCCACTTGTCGGGCAGGGGCTGCAGGGCCTTGCTGAGCATCTGCCAGCGGCGCACCTTCACCGACAGCTCGCCCCGGTCGGTGCGGCGCAAGGTGCCCTCCACGCCGATCAGGTCGCCGGCGTCCACCAGGGAGGTGAGGTGGGCGAAGGCCTCTGGATCGTCGGGCATCGAGGCCGCCAGGGTGGCCTTCTCGATAAACAGCTGGATCGGGCCGGATTCATCCGCAAGGGTGAAGAAGGCCAGCTTGCCCATCACCCGCCGGGTCATCACCCGGCCGGCCACGGCCACCGCCACGTCGCGCTCCTCGCCGTTGGCCAGATCGGCGTGGGCCACCTGCAGCTCGGCGTGGCGGTGGCTGGGCTCGAACCGCAGGGCATAGGGCCCCTGCCCCAGCGCCGCCAGGGCCTTGCCTTTCTCCAGGCGGGTCTCGCGCAGCTCAGACAAGGGACCGGATCAGCTCAGCTTCCGGCCATCCTGCAGGAGCACGGCTTGCGCTGGTGGGTCTGGTTCTGTCAGCCGACTGCACTGGCGGCCATGCCGCCGTCGCCCATGCGCTGGGAGGCATAGCCGGTGCCGCGCACGGTGAGGATCAGCTCGGGGTTGCGGGGATCGGGCTCGAGCTTGCCCCGCAGCCGGGCCACGTACACATCCACCACCCGCAGGTCGGCTGCGCGCCGCGGCGGATAGCCCCAGAGCTGCTCAAGGATCTCCGCGCGGGGCACCACCCGGCCCGGCTCGCGGAACAACAGCTCCAGCAGGCTGAACTCGGTGTAGGTGAGGGCAATGCGCTCGCTGTCGCGGGTGACCTGGCGGCGGTTGGTGTCCACCACCAGATCTCCCACCCGCAGCACGCCGCTGCCGCTGGGCAGCTCGCGCGGCTCGTTGCTGGCCGAGCCCCGGCCCACCCGCCGCAGGATGGTGGCGATCCGGGCTTCGAGCTCCTTGGGGCTGAAGGGCTTCGGCAGGTAGTCGTCGGCGCCCAGATCCAGCCCTGACACGCGCTCGGCGATGGCATCCAGGGCCGAGAGGAAGATGATCGGCACGCAGGATTCCGCCCGAAGCCGCCGGCAGACAGCGAAGCCGTCCAGCTTGGGCAGCATCACGTCGAGCACCACCAGATCGGGCTGCTCCTGGTGGAAGAGGGTGAGGGCCTCCTCGCCGTCCTCCGCGCAGATCACCCGGTAGCCCGCCAATTGCAGGCGCATCACCAGAACCCGACGCACCGCTGCCTCGTCATCCACCACCAGCAGGGTGGCCTTGGGATCAGCCGGCGGGGTCGACATGTCCGCGGAGGGCATGGGCGCAGTGCCGGCAGGGTGAAGATTCGCAACCTTAGCCCTCAGGTCGCCCTGTGGTCATCCCCGCAAACGCCCCCCAGCCGGTCGATCTGGGCAGATTTAAGGATTTCTGCGGAAACAGACAAAAGCCGGCGCCGCTGCTACCTGGCTGATCGTGAATCCGCCTGTACTCCCTCTGGCCAGCGCGCGGCGGCGTAGCGATCCCACTCCTCGGCCGCCGCCTGCAGGGCCCGGTCGCTGTCGGCCTGACTCAGCATCGCGCGCTGCAACTGGGTGTAGAGGATCGCCTGCAGACGCTTCACGCCGGGGATGGCCGGCACCAGCACCCGCGCCCGCCCCAGGGTGCGCGCGGAGAGCAGGCGGGCCTGCTCCACCAGGCGGGAGGCCTGGTCGCCGCCCTGTTCCTGCTCCAGCTCCTGCTCCAGCTGGGCCAGGGCGGCCCGGGCCGAGGGCAGCACCCGGGCCTCCTGGGCGAAGGCCAGCTGGTTGGCGGCATTGGTGAGGTGCAGGCCGAAGCTCACCGCCTCGGCTGCCATGGCGCTCTGGCGCGGCACCACCAGGTTCATCATCGCCACGTTGGCCACCCCGTCCTCACCGGTGATCGGCGGATAGGGCCGGGTTTGGCTGGCGATGCCCGGCGCGTTGGTCTGCAGGTTGCGCAGGAAGTCGGGACCGGTGGCCACCTGGGCGAGATCGCCGGACTGGTAGAGCTCGATGGCGCGCCGAAAACCCTGGCTCACCACCTCCCGGGGCAGCAGACCCCGGCGGTAGAGGTCGGTCCAGAAGGCAAACGCCTGGCGCCCGGCAGGCGAGTTGAACGCCGCCCGGCGCCGATCGTCGAGCAGCTGCACCCCCATCTGCACGAAGGTTTCCAGCAGTTCGGCGGAGTCATCCGGCACCACCGTCATGAACAGGGCATAACGCCCGGTGCGCCGCCGCACCGCCTCGGCATAGGCGGGCAGCTGCTGCCAGCGCTGGGGCGGGGCGCTGTAGCCGGCCTGCTGCAGCAGCTGCCGGTTCACCATCGTGATCCGCGCCGTGAGGTACCAGGGCAGGGCGAACTGGGCCCCGTCCTGGCTGCCGGCCTGCCAGATGGAGGGCAGAAACCGGGCCTCGGCACTGGCTGGCAGCAGCGGCGCCAGATCGAGAAGTCCGCCCTTGCTGGCCAGGTTGGCCGCGAACGGGGGATTGAGATTCACCAGATCGGGGGCGGTGCGGGCGAACACGGCGGCCAGCAGCTTGCGCTCCACCGCGCTCCAGGGCACATCGGTCCAGCGCACCTTCACCCCCGGGTTCTCCCCCTCCCAGGCCGCAATCACCGCCTGGAGATAGGTGTTGAAGCGAGGCGCCAGATCGAGCGTCCACACCGTGAGCACCCGGCCAGCCTCGCCGGCGCCTGGCCGCCGCGGCCCGCAAGCCGCCAGGGCGGTCGAGCCACCGCCCAGGGCCAGCAAGCGCAGCAGCTCCCTTCGCTTCAGCTGCGGCGATGGGGAGATCAGATTCAGGGTCATCGCATGGGGCTCCATCGCATTCGGCTGATCGGATTCAGCCCTTCACACCGGGCGCAAGCTGGCGCCAGAACAGCAGCTGCAGGGAACAGAGCATGGGCGCCAACAGACCGGTGAGCACGGTCTGAGCCAACAGGGTGTGCAGGGCCGCCACGTTGGTCTCTCCCCACCAGAGCAGTTGCAACCAGATCAGCACGCCCTGCAGGGCGGCACCCAGCAGGGCCAGCAGCCCCAGGCTGAAACTGCGCTCGATCGGTGCAGCCCTGCGGCCGAGGCGCCCCCACCACCAGCCCAGCAGCGTGAGCGCAGGCACCTCGCTGATCGGTCCGGCATGGAGACCATCGAGGATCAGCCCCAGCCCCAGTCCCGCCGCCGCACCGGAGAATGGACCATCCACCAGCGCCCAGGGCAGCAGCCACAAAGCCGGCCAGGAGGGCGGCACGCCCGCCAGCTGCAGCGGCGTCGGGGCGGCCAGCACCAGCAGGGGCACCAGCCCAGCCGTGATGGGCGTCCAGCGCTGGCGGAGCAACACACTCATGGGCGGTCACCAGCCCGCTGCACCTGCACCCAGTCGATCGCATTCACCGGGGCACTCAACTGCACCACCGCCTCCGGCGCGGGCACCGCGCGCTCGTTGACGCTCTGCACCACTCCCACCGTGAGATTGGGGGGCAGGAGCGTGCTGGCGGGAGAAGTGGTCACCACATCCCCGGGCCGCACGCCGCCATCCTGCTCGATGAAACGCAACACCGGCCGGGAGGTGCCCACGCCCACAAGCAGGCCGTGCCGCTGGCGGGCCCCCACCCACACGCCGACCCTGCTGGAGGGGTCGGTGAGCAGGAGAACGGTGGCCGTGGTGGGGGTGACGCTGGCCACCCGCCCCAGCAGCCCACCGGGACCCATCACGGCATCGCCGGCTGCAATGCCCTGCAGGCCGCCGCGGCCGATCAGCAGCTGCTGCCACCAGCCCTCGGCCTGGCGGGAAATCACCGGAGCACCCACCAGCGCCGGGCTGCCCCGCTCCAGATCCAGCAGCCCGCGCAGCCGCTGGTTATCGGCCTCCAGCTGCTGCAGGCGCGACTGCCGGTCGAGGCGCTGGGCCGCCGTGAGCCACTCCGACTGGGCAGTGCCCGGCCAGAACGGCCGGCTGAGCAGGGCATAGACATCGAGCACGCCGGCCCCCTTGCTCAGGCGCAGGCCGACCAGCAGCAGAATCACCACCAGCCAGGGCCAAGCGAGGCCGACCAGGCGCCGTGGCGGGAGGCGCAGCCTGCGACCCTGCGACGCCATCGGGCTCAGGCCATCGGCCGCACGAAGTCAGGCGTATCGAGGACCCGTTCAAGGGTCTTGTAGTCCTCCAGCACCATGCCGCAGCCCTGCACCACGCACAGCAGGGGGTCCTCGGCCACGTGGGTGAGGATTCCGGTCTCATGGCTGATCAGGTCACTGATGCCGCGCACCAGCGCGCCGCCGCCGGCCAGCATGATGCCCCGGTCCACGATGTCGGCGGCCAGCTCCGGCGGCGTGCGCTCAAGGGTGCGCTTCACCGCCTCCACGATCACATTGAGCGGCTCGGCCATCGCCTCGCGGATGTCTCCAGCGCGCACGTTGATGGTGCGGGGCAGGCCGGAGAGCAGATGGAGGCCGCGCACATCCAGGGAGATTTCGTCGTGCTCGTCGTCCGGGAAGGCCGAGCCGATGCGGATCTTGATGTCCTCGGCCGTGCGCTCGCCCACCACCAGGTTGTGCACCTTCTTGAGGTACACGCCGATGGCATCGCTCAGCTCATCGCCGGCCACCCGCACCGATTCACTCAACACAGTGCCGCCCAGCGACAACACCGCCACCTCGGTGGTGCCGCCACCGATGTCCACGATCATCGTGCCCACGGGCTCGGTGACCGGCAGCCCGGCACCGATGGCGGCAGCCACCGGCTCATCGATCAGGTGCACCTCGCGGGCGCCGGCCAGCCCGGCCTCGCGCACGGCACGGCGCTCCACGCCGGTGACGCCACTGGGAATGCCGATCACCAGCCGGGGCGCCACGATGCCGCGGCCCTCATTGCCCTTCTGGATGAACGACTTGATCATCTGCTCGGCAGCGTCGAAGTCAGCGATCACGCCGTCGCGCAGGGGCCGAACAGCCCGGATGTTGCCGGGGGTGCGGCCGAGCATGAGCTTGGCCTCCTCTCCCACCGCCAGGCAAGAGTTGCGCTCCAGGTCGAGGGCCACCACCGAGGGCTCCTGCAGCACGATGCCCTTGCCGGACACGTACATCAGGGTGTTGGCCGTGCCGAGGTCAATGCCGATGTCGCGGGAGAACTGAAAGCGACGGAAGAACACGGATCAGACCCTGGCCGGCAAGCGCCGAATCATAGGGGTGTGTGACAGACAGGCCCCGTGGTGGAACTGAATCAACGGTGGCGTCCCGAGGGGTGCCGCATCATTGATCCAACCAACACAGAGGAAACACACCATGGGCGTCAATTCCATCACCCTGGTCGGCCGGGCCGGCCGCGACCCTGAAGTGCGCTACTTCGAATCCGGCAGCGTGGTGGCCAACCTCACCCTGGCAGTGAATCGCCGCAGCTCAGGCGACGAACCCGACTGGTTCAACCTGGAGATCTGGGGCAAGCAGGCCCAGGTGGCCGCCGACTATGTGCGCAAGGGTTCCCTGCTCGGCATCATCGGCAGCTTCAAGCTCGACCGCTGGACCGACAAGGGCAGCGGCGAAGAGCGCACCAAGCCGGTGATCCGCGTGGATCGACTGGAGCTGCTGGGCTCCAAGCGGGACGCGGAAGCCGGTGGCTTCGGCGGTGGCGACAGCGGTGGTTTCGGCGGCGAGCCCAGCGAGGAGGAAGTGCCCTTCTGACCCCCGCGTTGCGGAAGGCCGCCGGGGTCGCCCGCCCCACCACGCGGTGGATGGGCGGGCTCTGCCCGGGGCGGCCTTCCGCAACGGGTGCGGGGTGTGCGCAGGTGGTTGGCGGGGGGCTCAGCCGCCTGGGGGGCTGAACGCTGCCGCCAGCGAGAGATCAACGATCACCGCAACTAGGCCTCCTCCACGCCCAAGCCCGTGGTGGGGCCGGAGCCCGTGAGAGGGCGGCATTCGGCCAAAGGCCGTTGGCCACCCGACGCGGGCTCCGGCCTCACCAGCTCAGTAGCGGTAGTGCTCGAGCTTGTAGGGCCCTTCCACCGGCACGTTGATATAGGCGGCCTGCTCGGTGGTGAGCTCGGTGAGCTTGGCGCCGATCTTGTCGAGGTGGAGGCGGGCCACCATCTCATCGAGGTGCTTGGGCAGCACGTACACCTCGTTGGCGTACTGATCGCCCTTGGTGAAAAGCTCGATCTGGGCCAGCACCTGGTTGGTGAAGGAGTTGCTCATCACGAAGCTGGGGTGGCCGGTGGCGCAGCCCAGGTTCACCAGCCGACCCTCGGCCAGCAGCAGAATCTTGTTGCCGCTGGGCAGGGTGATGTGATCCACCTGGGGCTTGATGTTGTCCCAGGGGTACTGCTTCAGCGAGGCCACATCGATCTCGTTGTCGAAATGACCGATGTTGCACACGATCGCCTGATCCTTCATCTGGATCAGGTGCTCGTGGCGGATCACCTGGAAGTTGCCGGTGGCGGTCACGAAGATGTCCACATCGCGCACCACGTCATCAAGACGCACCACGCGGTAGCCCTCCATCGCCGCCTGCAGGGCGCAGATCGGGTCGATCTCAGCGATCATCACGGTGGCGCCAAGGCCGCGCAGTGACTGGGCCGAACCCTTGCCCACATCGCCGTAGCCCAGCACCAGGGCCACTTTGCCCGCCACCATCACGTCGGTGGCGCGCTTGATGCTGTCCACCAACGATTCGCGGCAGCCGTAGAGGTTGTCGAACTTGCTCTTGGTGACCGAGTCGTTGACGTTGATCGCCGGGAAAGGCAGCTCACCACTTTTCTGCAGCTGATACAGACGGGCCACACCGGTGGTGGTCTCCTCGGTGACGCCCTGGATCTGGGCCTTGATCCGGGAGTAGAAGCCGGGCTGGGCCGCCAACTTCTGGCGGATGCTGTTGAAGAGAGCGGTCTCTTCCTCGTTGGAGGGGTTGTCGAGCACCGAGGGATCGCTCTCGGCCCGGGTGCCCAGGATCACCAGACCGGTGGCATCGCCGCCATCATCGAGGATCATGTTGGGCGTGCCGCCGTCATGCCACTCAAGGATGCGGTGGGTGAAGGCCCAGTATTCATCGAGGGTTTCGCCTTTGTAGGCGAACACGGGAATGCCGGCTGCGGCAATGGCTGCGGCAGCGTGATCCTGGGTAGAGAAGATGTTGCAGCTGGCCCAGCGCACCTCGGCGCCGAGGGCCGCCAGGGTTTCGATCAGAACGGCGGTCTGGATCGTCATGTGCAGGGAACCCGCGATGCGGGCGCCCTTGAGGGGCTGCTCGGCGCCGTACTTCGCGCGCAGGGCCATCAGGCCCGGCATCTCGGTTTCGGCGATGGCGATCTCTTTACGGCCGAATTCAGCCTGACCGAGATCGGCGATCACATAGGTGCTGGTGCTCTGCAGGGCAGGCGCGACGGGGGTGGCCACCATGGGTTGTTACTCCGGAGGTACTGCTCGCTCCCGACTGGGAGGGCGTGGTTGGGAAATATCTGCAGAGACGCCGAGGCTTCGGGCTCGCTGGCGGGCAATCTACAGACAAAGATCTGTGCCGCGTGAACCGCGATCAGCCAGCAGCCGGGATCGGCGACAGTCCCCCCCAGCCCGAACTCCACCAGCTGGCGGATGCGGCCGCCACCCGGGCCCTGGGTCGCCTCATCGCCTCCCGCTGGCTGAGGTACCCCACGGAAGCCTTACCCCTGCTGCTGTTGAAGGGCGATCTCGGGGCCGGCAAGACCTGCCTGGTGCAGGGGCTGGCGATGGGCCTGGGCATTGAGGAACCGATCACCAGTCCCACCTTCGCCCTGGCCCAGCACTATCAAGGCAGCGCCGACAGCAGACCCACCGCCCTGATCCACCTGGATCTCTATCGCCTGGAGCAACCTGGGGCAGCCGACGAACTCCTCCTCCAGGAACAAGAGGAGGCCATCGCCGTTGGAGCCCTGCTGGCCGTGGAGTGGCCTGAGCGGCTGAGCCGCCCTCCCGAAGCGGCCTGGATGGTGGAACTGACGCTGCAGGATTGCAGCAATCCGGATCTGGGCAGGCTGGCCACGGTTGTGCAGCCTGGATCAGGGACGTAACCAGACCATCAGCTCAGGGACGGCCGACAGCACCCCTGGGGCCACTGCACGGATGTTGCCAAAAGAGGCATTTTCCCTTAGTATTAGAATAAGGCGTAGTTTGGTAGTTATAGTTCAGCAGTACTGTCAGACTGTCCGACCAAATCCTCAGCTTCGATCAGCTCCCCTTATGCGACCCGCCAGCTCGACCGACGACTTTGACGTGATCGCTGAGAATGAACCGCAGGAAAGCTGGGATCCTGGGGTCGACGAGCCGATGACCTGGCCTGACGCTTCACCCGATTCATCCACAGTGCGTATCGATCGCAACGATGAACTCGGCAACGTGGTCGGATACAGCCTGATCAGCGAAACCGAATGGGACACAACTGTTGAGTCCTACGATCTTGGTGACAACCTGATAGGCAGAACTTATACCAACATCAGCGGCTCTTCCCACAGCTATACATGGGAACCATCACTGGAAGCAGACGGAAAGATTATTGGTGCAACCGCCACCTATGCCTCATCAGAAGGCTCCTTCAGCGACAGCCTTGTGCAGATTCACGACGCGGAAGGAAATCTGCTCTCCAGCAGTTACAGAAACAGCCACGGTGACTGGGCAACCAGCACTCGCGTTACACCGCCTGAGGAGTTGATCGGGCCGGCACCTCTCAGCTACGCCCTCCAGACCACAGGCGCCTGGGGCGACGGCATCACTTACCAGCGAACTGAACTGTTTGACATCCACGGCAACCTGGTTCGCTCGGAGAGCGCCTACAGCGATGGCTCTTCAGAGGATTACAGGATCATGCCCATCGCCAGCGAAGACGGCGTCGTTGAAGGCTATACGGGCACTTGGACCTGGATCGATATAAATGGCTACACCTCTAGCTGGAGCAATCACTTTGACAGTCAATTAAATTCCATCCAGACGTATAGCCATACAGCAACAACGGAACTCGCCTGTCTGACGTTTGAACCTGAAATATCAATTTGCACCTTCCCTGTTCCGGAAGTCCATGTGGATCCCATTCCTGATGAGCACGTTAATCCAGTCGATATTGAACTTGATGATTCTGGCGATCATGCTCAATATCAAGAGTCTCAGCACATATCAAACCCGCTGCGGATCGATCGCAACGATGAATTCGGCAACGTAATCGGATACAGCCTGACCACCGAAACCGAGTGGTACACACTAGTTGAAAACTATGACTTAGACAACAATCTAATCAGCGGCACCTACACAGATCTTGACGGCTATTTTTATTCTTACAGTTCTACTTGGGAATCTATTTTCGATTCAGACGGACTACTTGCTGGACAGCGGCACCTAGCTAGCTCCTCTGATGGCTCCTACAGCGACAGCCGTGTAGAGATTTACGACACAGACGGGAATCTGCTCTCCAGCAGTTACAGCAGCTCCGATGGCGATTGGGAAAACACGACCCGCACATCACCCCCCGAGCTCTCGATTGGTCCAGCTCCGCTAAGCCACGCCCTCACGACTTCAGGCGCATGGGCCGATGGCACGACCTACGAGCGGCTGGAGCTGTACGACATCAACGGCCAACTCGTTCACGCAGAGAATATTTACAGTGATGGCTCAAGCCAGCATTACATCATTGAGCCATTCTTCAGAGAAGACGGCAGCATTGAAGGCTATCAAGGCACATGGACCTGTACCTATCAAAACGGTGAGATTTCAAGCTTCATTGAGACCTTTGATTCAAACCTGAATCCTATCTTTCTACCAGTCATATGTCCAATGCCCACACCCTTGCCCACACCCTCCGAGAGTGATGGAGAGGATGGCATCTCGCTTGACCACTGCTTCGCCTATCCGAAGTCCTTCCCGGTGCTGTACTCGACCAACTCGACTATTGAACCTCAGATGGCCTATGCCTTCCGAGGGCTTTCCCCAATGGACGAATCGGCCGAGACCGACCAGCCACTCGTAGCTGCTCATGAAGCGCCCGTGGCATTGGGAGAGGCAGAGCCCCTTACCACTCCCGAAGAAGAAGGTGTTGATTGGACTGCAGACGAAGCGGTCAATTGGAATCTTATTTCCACATCAACCCCTGCTGGCACCCTGGCAACCACCGCATCAATAGAGCCATTCATCACAAGTGAATTTCTTGATCTCAAACTCAACGTTCGCGAGTATCAGAACGCAACCCACGGAAAATTGCTGGGGGGACTTGACCTTATCCTCCGTGGCAACAAGCACACTAACGTTCTAGTTGGCAACACCGGTAATAACAGGATAGCTGGTGGGCGCGGCAAAGACCTGGTCACCGGAGGCGGCGGCAGCGATCAGTTCACTTTCCGAAACCGACGTCACTCCATCGACACGATCACTGATTTCAACGCAGACGAGGACAAGTTTCTGCTCAAAGGCAACGATTTCGGTGATCTCTTCACCTCACGCGGGCTGCGCAAGGAAGCGATCGGCAGCTCTCTGAGTTTCGATCAGAATACCGGTTACCTGCTGTATTCGCCCAACGGTGATGGCGCCAACCCACGGCCCATCAAGCTCGCCCTGCTTCCAGGCCTCGAAGCCTCGGATTTCAGTGCAGATCTGTTTCTGTTTGGCTGATCTCGGTTGATTCAGGGGGCTGCTCCAAAGACTTGCTGCTGGTCAGGAGAAAGTGGAGAACAGCCCCTGCCAGCGGCTGGGGATCGATGGCACCAGCCCCCTGGCACACCAGGGCGCCGCAGGCACTGGCGAAGCGCATCAGCTCCTGCGCCTGCCCGGTGCTGGCTCCGGCGAGCAGGTTCGGGGTGGCGACCAGCCCGTGCAACAGGCCGGCCGTGAAGGCATCGCCAGCGCCGGTCGTGTCGACCACGGGCACCTGGAAGGAGGGCAGCTCGCCGGCCGCACCGGCCAGCCACCAGCGCAGGGGTGAACCGCCATCGGTGACCAGCACCGCCGGCCGCTGGGGCAGGGCCGCGCTCACCGCCGCCGGATCCGCCGTGCCGAACAGCCACTGGGCCTCCTCGCGGGCGCACTTGAGCAGGGCCGCCTGGCCGAGCAGCGGCTGGATCGCGACAAGCTGGGCCGGCGAGGGTCCGCTGGCGGGATCGGCGGCCGGATCCCAGAAGGTGGGCCGCCAGTTCACATCGAGGGCCAGGGCAACGCCGGCCGCCGCGGCCTGGCGGCACGCCAGCTGCAGGGCTGACGCCGCGGCGGGCGACGCGAGGGGGATCGTGCCCACCAGCAACCAGCGCGCCGTTGACAGCAGGGGCCCGAGTGCGGCAGACAGCGCGGCGGCATCGAGCGCCTGATCCGCAAAGCAGCCAGCTTCGCCAGCAGCAGCACCAGCACCACCGGCAAAGCCGCCGAACTGGCGCTCCCCACTGGCATCGCGCCGCACCAGCACCACCCGCGAGGGACGCTCCCCATCCCACTGCAGGGCGGAGGTGTCGACACCGCGCTGGGCAAAAAGCTGGGCAAACGCCGCGCCGATGGCATCGCGGCCCAGCCGGCCCAGAAAGGCGCTCGGGGTGCCGAGGCGGGCGAGGGCGCAGGCCACGTTGGCGGGGGCGCCGCCGAGGCGGTCGTCGCAGGGGCCATCGTGAGCCGGATCCCCACCGGGCGGCCCCAGCCGGTCCACCAGTGCCTCCCCCAGGCAGAGCACCTGCGGGGCTGACGCTGGCGCCGGACCCGAACTGGCGGATTGATCGGGCGTATCTGGGGCCATCAGGCGGCCGGACGACTCTCCTCAGCCTGAAGCCGCTCCAGCAACGCCGCAATGATGCGGGCGTTGGCGGCCGGGAAGGGGAAGTCGGCGAGCTGCTCGGGCCGCACCCAGCGCACCTGCTGGGAGGCCAGCGGCTGGGGGTCGCCGGAGAGCCAGGTGCACAGGTGCACCACGAAGCGCAGCTTCTTGTGGCTGTAGGCGTGGTCCACCACGATCAGCTCCTCACCCACCGCCGCCTCGATCGCCAGCTCCTCGCGCAGTTCGCGTCGGATCGTGTCGGCAATCGGCTCGCCCGGCTCCTGCTTGCCACCGGGAAACTCCCACAGGCCACCCAGCAGGCCCTCGTTGAGCCGCTGGTCGATCAGCACCTCGCCGGCCCCGTTGCGCACCACCCCCACGCCGATCACCTGAAAGGGCAGCTCGCGCGGGGCGTCCTTCACGGGGTAGGCGGCGGGGTCGCCGGCAGCGTAGGCAGCGCAGTGCCCCTGCCAGGGACAGGCGCCGCAGCTGGGGTTGCGGGGCGTGCAGACGGTGGCGCCCAGGTCCATCAGAGCCTGGTTGAAGGCCCGGGGCCGCTGCGGGTCGAGCAGCAGCTCGCTCAGCTGCCAGAACCCCTTGAGCTGCCGCGCCGGCGGCCGCGGGCTGGCGATCAGCCGCGCCAGCACCCGCTTGACGTTGCCATCAAGGATCGCGAAGGGCAGGTCGAACGCCGAAGAGA
>Ga0208202_1000048_pt1 | contig 28315 bp, 24 predicted proteins | sample LakMenEpi27Aug08_FD_150738 | JGI IMG/M metagenome (GOLD analysis project Ga0208202, IMG submission 150738) | Freshwater microbial communities from Lake Mendota, WI - 27AUG2008 deep hole epilimnion (SPAdes) | ecosystem: Environmental > Aquatic > Freshwater > Lake > Epilimnion/Euphotic zone ... | reverse complement strand
GATGCAGTTTCTTCTGAGCTGGACATCGGATTTGGATTTCAGATCAACGGCATCACATACAATAAGTTCGTCGTTTCGACAAACGGATGGATGCTTCTTGTCGATCCTTCGTTCGCATTTTCTTTGGGTGATATTTTATCTTCAACTTCTGGAGAAAATTGGTCTATAAATTCAAGCTTTGGAGGTAAGCAACATCTCTTGCTTGCCCCATGGTTTGATGATTTAAAAAACAAATACGATCTAGCTTCTCTCTTCACGACAGTCCAACAAGACTCCGTGAACAAAGGGCTTTTCCCCCTCACTGATGCCTACCATCCTACAGCAAATGGAGTGATGTATTGCATCGACAAAAATTCTCCTTTAGGAAAAAGGCTTATCATTAGATGGCATTCAATTTCCTTAGCCGAAGACAACGTTTTGATTTTTGAATGTATAGTTTATGAGAACGGCCGCGTTGAGTTTAGATACTCACCTCGTTCTGGTTGGAGATTATACACTGGCGGATCGAACGATAATGCGACCGTAGGAGTCTTTCTTGACGGCTATTATCAAATGCGTGATTTTGCTACTGAACTAGATTATTCTAAGTCTGCAAGAAAATTATCTACTTATGGCGGAGCAGAATACGATTCATCCTACTCTGACACCGACACGGCTTTAAATGTAGCTAGTTATTCTATAGGTCTACGTCCTTTGCTTAATTGGCCAGGTCAAAAAAACTTTGGATCAACTTTGGTATTCCAACCTCCGTTGAACAAGCGAAGAATATTGCCTAGACAAAGTTTACGAAACCTAGATTGTAAGAGTTCTCTACCCACTACTGCTCGTACAGGGGATAATAGGCTAGGGAACAAGAATATCATTTTCAATGATAATAATTCTATTTTGTATGGAAAAAGAAAGAACGCAAAATCTGGAATTGTTATAGATGGTCAACAGCCCGTTAATTACCCGACAACTTTACCTAGGTTTTACGGAAATTCCACTTCAGATTCAACTCATCGTCAGGATTTGTTTTCAGGAGATTTTTTAGTAACAGGAAGTGTCGTGAAATCTTTGGTTCAAGATTTCTTGGTTTCGAAAGATGATTCTAAAGTCCCTGCTTTTGAAGATCACAAAAGGTATGAGATTGAATCTAGAGAAGACAGCTTTTTTTCTGTTGGAACATCTCCAGTAGACGTAGGGTTTGGTTTCTCTCACCCACTACAGTCGAAAACTCAAATAAGAATGTCGTTCCGCGTGGATCATAAAACCACCATGTTCGGCGCTTCTTCAAGCATTTATTACTATAACTCCACCACAAAACGATGGCAATATCCGACTTCTTCTTTTGCAGAGGGATTCGATATAGCTAATCACTATGAAGACACTTATTACAATCGTCTGACTGAGGTAGATAGAGGATTTAACGCATTCGGTTTTAATATTTCTTCAGGATCTAATAGTGACGATTTTCGCATCAATTTCAGTTATCCGACTGACGATGTTTTTAATAAAGGTTGGACTAGAGACAATGAAACCTTAGCTTTAAATAAATACTACAGTAAAAGCATACAAAACGATCCAAGATATGCAGCAATTAAAGATGAAACTATCGTGGTTCCAATTTCTCAACCTTTCTTGTTAGAAAAAGCAGTTATAGAAATTCCTTTTGAAATGGGTCCAGGATGGTTTAACGATAAAACGCAATGTTTCTTGCCGATAGGAAATCTTATCGATTCTTCATATAGCCCGTCAGCGTTAAGTACACCTTTTGACATAGGAGGTCCTGGAATAACTTTCGCATTGTTCAACCAAATAAACATAGGAGGAAGAACTCGTAGAGATTTAATCATGTCTGGCACAATCACACATTCGTTAGACAATGAAACGAAAATAGTGTATTCTAGATCGCCAGACTTAGTTTCTTTAGGTGGTGATGTTTGGCAAATTATCCCTCAAGGATTTAATGCCTATGGTACACCATCAGCCGTGGTGACAGGAAACTCTGGATCTGTAGGATATTATTTCACCGGTAGCGTTCGTTTAAAATGCGAATCAGCCATATCTAACGGAGTCCTGGTCAGAGATACAATCTACATGAATCAAACTTTGGGGTATTTGACTGCTTCATTAAAGACAGTTTTCAACAGTCCAGAATGGAGTTTAATAGGCAGAGGATCAATAGAAAATTTTAATCAAGATCTTGGTGGAAATGGATTTAGAGCAAGAACGATTGTTGCAGCTAATAACTTAGGTAGAGGTGGCACAGGATTCGAACCATCAGGCAGATCGACGTTTGGTAAAGAGTATGTTACTTCTCAAGGACTTTCTCAAGGAAACTATTCAAATGTTTTCTACAAGTACAAAGACGGAAATATATTATCTGAGCTAATCGATCTAGCGACAGCAGCCTCTCCAACACCGGAATTTTATGCAACTTCCGCAATTAACCAACAGAAAACTTTAACTTCTCCTTATTTGTTATTCCCAAACGATAGACTAGTTTTTTCTATCTCTAAATCAAGACCTCATTTCTTTTCCACTGAAGTCGCTAGGCCATACACCTCTGGGTCAATACAACATGACGTTAAGTTATCAACTGGAAGCATCAACATTACGTTATATGGAAGCTTGATTTCTAATGGTAGAGAATTTCACGATCCGCTGAACCAAGAACTGTCTTCAGACGCAATTCATGAAGTAGTTATAGGAGAGACAAAAACATGGTAGCCGTCTTAGATCAATTTGAAGTAGAGTACAAAGAATCTTATATCTCAGGAACTTATGATCAAGTGGTCATGGGTAATATGATTTTTCTAACGACGGCGGGCGGAAAAAGAAATTATGTTTACGGTAACAGGGGAGTAGTCTACGGTTCGATCAATAGCAATCAACCTCAGCAGCCTGGGACTAGCATTTTTGACTTTTCTACTTCTGTCTCTTATCGGTCTCAACCTTACAAAGAGAAAGCTGGAAATTGCAGAGCGGCTAAGCACACCTGCTACAATGAAAGAATTTATGATACGTTGGCTCCTGATGCTCTTTCATGTTTTAAGAGAAATGGAGCAGAACCTTTCTTTATGTCAGGATCTGTCAATGAAAAACCAGGTTTTAACCCTCCAAATACAGGAGTTGATAACTCGAGCAACGTGGGATTTATCATGTTCGATAATTTTATCCCAACGTCAAATGGCAGCAGAAGCAATTTCAATAAAGGTGTAGACAGAAACTGGACGCGTTCTTTTCCTTTTGAACCCAGATACTCGGATGTTTCTAGAAAATCTCAACAAAAATTTTTTAATGGTAACGTTGAAGCTGCTTATCATGCTAACTTTTTAGACAACACTGGTAACAACTTCACAAAAGTAACGAAACGAAGAAAAGTTAAGTCTCTTATAGTAGGCACGGTCGGTCCAAACGCTGTCTACAGTAACAGACATAATACTTTAACTTTAAATACAATATTTTTACCCCCTGGTCAAAATTGGTATCATCATTGGGTTGTTGACAGAGATACAAGCAAGAGATTTTTTACCAGATTTGTGACAGGATCTTGTTCTGACAACGATACTATGAAGGTGCTGTTTGGGTATGGAGACGTCAATACTATAGTATATTCATCTTCTTACACAAATTCGAATAACACTTTTGGATATGCAATGAGAGGATCTAATAATTGGCCTGATTTTAGATTAAAAGACAACACGAATGTTTCAGTATCGCTTGCCGGTACGTACGAAGGAGTGACAGGCAGCGTCTGGAATATCTCTCCGATTATACGAGGGTGGAAGTATGGATTACACAGCGCGTTGGAGGATTATACATCTGCATATTATCGTCAAGGTAGATACGGGCAATTCAGAGACATGTTGGAGCAAAGAAAATTTACTAAGATCTTTACTCCAAATTCTCAAGATAGACTGCAGACCATTCAACAAACGGTCTCAAATTCACCAGTTACAGTAAAGTTTGTCGATTCAGAAGGTAAATTAACAACGCCAGAAAATACTCAATCTCAAAATTTAAGCGTGGAAGCTACTTCTTCTTTACCATATTTTGATTTGATTTCTCGTAATAGACCTGTACAATCGACGATAAAAGCAACGAATCTAAAGCTTATCAATTTTTCAGTAGATGGATTTGGAAATACGCGGGTGTGATATATGGCTGATGTAAAATCAGATGTAGATAAAAATCTTTTCTTGATTATAAGAAATTCGTTGAACGATGCAGTTAATTTAGTTGCAAGCCCAGCTAGCTTTCAAGTCGGGTTGAGTAATTCTCCTTCTGATTTAACTTTGATGGGCAGATTTTCGTTATCATCTAAAGTCTATTATGCGACAAGCGAGAATGGATATACCGTCAATTTAAGCAATGATGCAAGCATTGCTCTTATATCTATACCCATAAGAAACTCTGCTAAGGTGCTTTTGCCTTCTGGCCCTCGTGAAGGTCAAATAATCTTTATTAAGGATAGAGAAGGAATATGCTCTTCGGCACCAATGGTTATATCTGCATCTGAAAGTTTAATTGATGGAGCTTCTTCGATTGCTATAACTTCAGACTATGGTAAGAAGTGTCTGTGCTGGAATACTGACAGGTGGTCTGTCATCTCTGATTGATTCTATTGTTATCAGCTGCAACTGAAGTTCATCAATCGTAGTTAAATTTTCTGCTTCTTTATGTTCTTTTTTTGTTGGGGTGATTGTTTCCTCTACGAACAAACCGTCTGATGATTCATATAAGTTTATTGAGATCATAAAGTTCCCCTTTTTATATAAGTATCAATTTAATTCACACTGCAAGTTTTTCTTTACGATATCTTCGATAGTTTCATTATCTTGGAATAAATCAGCAAATTCAAACTGTTCATCTTCTTCAGATAAAGTTTGTATTTTTATTCCTTCTCTAACACCATCGATTAGTCTCAAATGATCGCTCAATATCCACCCAAAGTGAATCGAGATCAGTGATCCATCATTGGTTTTTTTTGCAGCAGATGCAGCTTTTATTAATCTTAAGAATGTAGTAGAAACGTGCTTGTTGTCAATGTAATCGATGTGGCACCCGTTCCATTCGACTTCTAACCATTGTCCTCTTTTCAAGGTGATGACTTCAACCTCTGGATGGGTTTTCAATAAGTTGTTTAAATTTTTCTTTGAAGATTTTTTGACTAAATTGTGAAGGACTGTCGATTCTGGAAACAAATAGAAATATTTTGTCTTTGTTTCGTTATCAGGTAACGTAATTTTGTGCTTTTTCATTTCATTCTTTGAAATTCTAACACAAATCAATGCAATAGTTTATTCTAATTTAAATGGGTTTTAACTTACTAACAATCTTTTCAATTAATTTTGTATTGTCAGGTCCTAATGCTACACACACTAATTCGTTACCCTTTGTATTAGAGTGAGCCTCTATTCCCATGAACTCCGCTCGATTTAAAATATCATGTAGTTGTTCTTCGGAATCTACCCCTAAGATAATTTGCGAAAAAGACCCAGTTAGCCATGAAACTTCGTCATTCGAGAGATTGACAAAAACCTGATCTGGTCTGGCGGCTTCATTATTTTCTATTAAAAACTTTACGGAAGCTGCGGCAACTTGTGAAGCGATTTCTCCTCTTCTCATGTTTAGATCGTTGCGTACCACTATGAATTGTTTTACATCTTCCATTGTAACACCTCGTAAACAAGCCACGTCATTCTTCTTGATCATCTTGAAGAATTTCTTTTCTTACTTCCTCCAATATTTTACCAAGCCAGTTTTCTCCTACACCTCCTACTGTTCCCCAAAATCTATCGTTCCACCGATTTTCATTAATCAGTGGTCTGTTATCTGTTCCTTTTAATCTACAACGAATAAAAGGATTTTCAAACTTTTTTCTTATCAAATCCTTCATGATAGAGATTTTTTCTTCTTTCCAATCTTCTCTAACAATGACAGATTGTCCCAATCTTTTAGCAAGATTGGGATTTTCAGCTTTTCTTATTAGTTCCCTCGTTTCTTGATTCAAGCTTTTTGCAGCTTGATATGCATGCTCAACAGAGGGATATAACTTTCCTTCAAAAGTTATCGACGAATTATAAAAATTAGAAAGGAACTCAAATCCATTTTTTTTAGAAAATCCTACGATCGGATTACTCTCTTCTCTTAAATTCTTTGGATTTTCTAAGTCCTTTTGCATATAAATTTGATAATGCAATTGAGTAATCTTCTTGATTCGATCTATAATAATTACATCTTTTCAACGAAAGAGACGCCTCTTTAGGATTGCCTGATCTAAAATTTTTCAAAGCGATCGAACATCTTGACATGAATCTCCAATACTCTTCTCCGCCCGTTACGAAGTTTTTATGAGATCTATATTTCGCTTTCCCAAAATGACTATAATACGGACCGGGAGTACCAGCAGGTAAATTTCCTATATTACCTAAATTATGATTCCAGATTTTACGACCATGTTGGTTTTCCAACGCAATATGTGACCATGCACCTGCTAGCAAATTTTCATGCGGCAAGTTTCCGTAGACATTTACATAAGATTCATTTAAAATTTTTACAAGATCATCGCTATCGATCGGCGTAAGTTTTCTCTCTACTTTACATTCTTTTGCTGGAAAAGCTAGAATGGAAAAAGAGATTATCAAATTCATAAAAATCGTCGCGTTAATCATAGATTGTAATTATACAATGTAATACAAAAGTATACATAAATGGAATTTCATTAATTTGTGTGGTCGTGTATTTGTGCGGGTAGATAAATACTGAAAGTATGGTTTTGTGTATTTAACGTTTTCCGGAATGTCATACATTTGATGATACGTGCCTGGAGCATTAAGAATTTAAATGTCAACAAACGACAAGAATAGATTTAGAAAAACTTATTCTTTTTTTAGACAGCAACCCATCTTTGCTTCAGGCGGTGGGGGCGGCGGCGGTGGTGGGGGTAATGGAGATCAATTTTGGTATTCTACCACCAATGATTCGATCTATACTACTGGGTCAGTTATAATTCGAGGAGATGAAACGGGGTTAGACTCTCCTTTTGATGTTGGATCTGACGTATTTTTCTATGTCAGCGGTTCTATAGACGCCATTAATCCTAATGACAGCAAAGTGGCAGTTTTTGGTGGAGATCTTGTTGTCAGTGGTGCCTTTTTACTAGAAAGCGATTATCTTGAAATAACTGGCACGTTGGTCGTTACAGAAGGTGTCAGCGGATCCATTACAAAACTTGCTGATGGCACTTCTTATCTTGTAGCAGGTAGTAACATTACGATAACTTCTCAATCTAATGGATCTATTGTAATCTCTTCAACTGGTGGTGGTGGATCTTCAATTAACTTTTTTGATTCTACGACTGCCGGATCAGTTTACACGACGGGATCATTTGCCTTTAGAGGTCAAGAGCTGATAGATTCTCCTTCTGACGTTGGAACTGACGTCTTCTTTTTTGTCAGCGGTTCTACGGGCGCGGTCAGCAATCAAAAATCTCTTTTTGGAGGTGACGTAGTCGTAAGCGGTTCTTTCTTTGCGGAAGGCGACCGCCTAGAGATGACAGGAACTATCCTGGCGACTTCAGGGTTTAGCGGTTCGTTAACAAAACTCACTGATGGTACGTCTTATTTAGTCGCAGGAAACAATGTTAACATCGTTTCACAGTCCAATGGATCGATAGTAATATCTTCAACAGGCGGCGGAGGAGATAGCTTCTTTTCCTCAACGACGGCTGGTTCAATTTATACAACGGGGTCAGCTGCATTCAGGGGTCAAGAATCTATAGATTCTCCAATAGACAAAGGTACGGACGTATTCTTTTATGTCAGCGGTTCCAAAGGTTCTCGAGACACGTCCGTAGCAGGCTCTTCGCTATTTGGAGGAGATGTAATAGTCAGCGGATCGACTTACATGTTGTCGGGTGCCATTGTACAAAATGGTCTCAGGGTCACGGGATCGTTAGATGTCGAAGGAAACATCGTCGACATATCTGGCTCTCTCATCGTCACGGGTTCCACTTACCTATCTGGTACTTTATTCCTTACGGGATCTATGTTTTCTGAAATGGGCAGCATTACAGCTGTTCAAGGATTCAGCGGATCATTAACAAAGTTGGCAGATGGAACTTCATACCTGGTGGCAGGAAACAATGTTAACATTGTTTCGCAGTCCAATGGTTCTATTATGATCTCTTCTACGGGAGGAGGATCAAGCACAGTAAATCTCCAGTTCCTTGCTGGCACGGTTTCTTCAGCAGCGCCGTCAGGGTCTATGGAATCGATCGGGATGGATTATCTGAATCTTTCAGCATTACCACCGGTTCCAACAAACTACACATTCTCAGCAATTTTAGCTACAACAGCTGGCACGACTGCATACATGGATCTTTACGATTACAATGGAATATTCAGCGGCGGTTCTCCTGGGCCCATATCCGGATCGGTGTTGACAGGATCGAGTCAGTCTTATACTTACCTAACAGCAAACTTGACGACTGCGATGTCTTCTCCTTCTGGCAACGGAATAATAGAAGCGAGGATATGGTGCGATCCGACTGGATCAAATTTGAACGCAATATGTAAGTCAGCTAAACTGACGATAAGTTAATGAAAGAATGAAATAACATGGCAAAGTATAGAGCAAGAGTAGATTGTTACTTAGAACCTACGTTGGCAGATAGCGTCGGTGTTAACTCTAGAGCTAATGGCGAGTTCTTCGTGAATCTGGTACAACATATTTCATCCAGTATGAATGACCTTGGGATCGAGATGCTTGCCTGGAACTATGGTCAAGGAGGTTCAGATTGGTCTTTTTGGAATGAACCTGGGTCGACAGGTCGATATGCTTTTGCTTGTTTTAGATTTCATTCGGCGTCTTTCGGCAAGTTTGATTGTTTGATCTACGAAAACACGGGTTCTTTCAACGGTCATACAGGCTCTATTTACGTGAATAACCAAAGTAGTAATGTGTTTCAAGAAACATGTTTCTATCAAGTTGGTATAGCATTTGCATGTCATCCGAGTGGATCAGTACCTGACGTTTATCCATACACGGGAGGTCCTTGGGATGGCAGCTATGGACCTGGTGCGGATATTCAGACAGTAACAGAACTTTGGAAAACCACGCCAGAAAGCAAAGGTGCTTTCTTCCCACGCCCAAATGGAATTTCAGGAGAAAGCTCTGGCTCAAGGGCCACCCTACAAGGTCTCGGCGGATATGACATGAATGGATCTAGAAATCACTTCATCGTGTCCGAAGACAGTTTAACGATTCTCACGGATTCAGCAATGGATGGCCGTCATAGAATCATGCATTTCGGCCCATACACGCCTCGTTCAGGTACGACACCTACTCCTGAAAGCCCATACGTCATGTGGTCGAGTAACAATCCAGACAGCTTCTCACCATGGGTTCACTTCTATGGTGGTCAAATAGGCACAACCTCTAGAAACGATGACAACACATACCAAGGAGCTCTTGCGCATCCTGATCTGTTGTCGGGATCAAGGCGTTTCAGTTGGAATACTGTCGTAACAAGCGACATGTTTTTAGGGTTGAATAAGTTTGTAGAGAATGGATCGTACGAAAAATTCCCTGTATGGGTCACTCTCAATGAAGGAACCGACTGCGGGACTTTAGGGATCTTAAATCATCTCTGGTATGGAATAGGAATGCCAAATCTAAGCGTCTCTGTAGTCTCTTCATCAGCTGCATTCGGTAGAATGACGATGAATGAAAACAAGGTCATTGTTCCTTGGAGCGGAGATCCTCCAACCACCACGCCGTGGACGAGAAAAGGTAGAAACTTTAGCATAGGATGACAAGAGGAATCTAACATGACAAAGTATAGAGCAAGAGTAGATTGTTATTTACAACCCGCAGTGGGAGATTCAGCTGGTGTCAATTCCAGAGCAAACGGTGAATTCTTTGTTAATTTGATTCAACACATGTCTTCTAGCATGAATGACCTTGGGATCGAGATGCTTGCCTGGAATTACGGCGATGGTGGATCAGATTGGTCTTTTTGGGATGAACCTGGAGCGACAGGCAGAAATGCTTTTGCATGTTTTAGATTTCATTCTGCGTCTTTTGGAAAATTCGATTGCTTGATCTATGAGAACACTGGGTCCAATATTTCCGTACGTACGCACACAGGATCTATCTACATAGATAATCAAGACAAACAAGGCTTCGAGCAAGAAGGTTACTATCAAGTGGGTATTGCCTTTGCATGTCATCCAAGCGGATCTGTTCCTGACACATATCCTTATGTCGATGGCCCATGGAGTGGTGGTTACGGAATGAACGCTTCTATAGAGACCGTAGGTCCTGTTTGGAAAACAACTCCGGCCGGCAAAGGAGCATTCTTCCCGAGACCGAACGGCATACTAGGTCAGCTGTCTAGCTCAAGATCTTCTCTATCTGGAATTGCGGGTAGCAGTATGGATCAAAGCAAAAATCACTTCATTTTGTCTGAGGACAGCGTCACGATTCTTGTTGATGATGCTTCTGACGGTTATTCTAGAGTGATGCACTTTGGTCCTTACATTCCGAGGTCTGGATCTAACCCTGAAAGTCCGTATGTCATGTGGAACACGGGAGATGATAATGTTGCTCCTTGGATTCACGGATACGCCAACACAATTGGAAGCTTCACCCTCGTTAGCAATGCACCACAAGGAGCCATTGCACACCCAGACTTGTCCAAAGGAGCTTTAAAGTTAAGCTGGGGGTTTTTAGCTCATGATTCTTCTAACGGATATAACAATTTCATCAACAGCGGATCATTTGAAAAATTCCCTGTGTGGGCTATTGTTAACGAAGGTACAGAAAGAGGAATCCTTGGTACTCTTAAACATCTAACACTTGGCGTTGGGATGAATAGTCTCACTGTCTCTACGCTTTCTTCTTCAGCCGCGTTTGGACGCCCGACCACAACAGAATCAAAAGTGCTGGTTCCGTGGGATGGAGTTCCTCCTCAATCATCTTCGCCTAATAGAACTGGTAGAAACTTTAGCATAGGTTGATCATGTCAGGAAACGACTTTGCAGATTTCTTTCCGCCTGAAGTACAAAATCAGGTCTTTCCAGAAGTGTTCCAATCTAATGGTCAACACTCTTCTGCTGCTGAATTTACAAACTTAATTCCTGAGATTTTTCAAGATGCTGGTGCTTTAAAGACCGCAACTGAATTTGACCACACGACTCCTGAGGTATTCAAATATCAAATAATCACCACGACGGGAGGAGCTCCTGCAATCAAGTATCGAATGAGAGGATACTATGTTGGAGGTTCAACGTACGAATTTTGGATTACAACGAATCCTGATTCAGCCAATCCCAGCGGGAATCCTCTTATCAACAAAGTTATCGACTCGATCATTGCATCATAAAAGTATTATAATGAGACAATAAAAGACAAATTTATATGCCTGTCAAATTTAGAAGAATTGGAATAACCAACAACATTTATAATTCTGGATTCCCAGTTGGAAGACCAGTTCTCGGTCCTACTGGGCCGCAAGGGGAAACAGGGCCAGCTGGTCCGACAGGCCCCACCGGTCCGACAGGTCCTACCGGACCAACTGGTTCCGCCGGTTCAATAGGTCCTGTTGGTTCTACTGGGCCAACAGGACCGACTGGTCCATCAGGATCAACTGGCCCACAGGGAGATAAAGGTGAAACAGGCGCTACGGGTGATCGAGGCGAAACAGGCCCAGCAGGACCTACTGGTTCGACCGGCCCGCAAGGCGACCGAGCAGACAATGGCGCAACGGGTGCCACAGGTGATCAAGGTCCCACAGGCGCAACTGGCCCCACCGGTCCGACAGGACCTCAAGGTGACAGAGGAGATAATGGTGCGACCGGTGCCACAGGAGACAGAGGCGAAACAGGAGCAACTGGGCCCACGGGTCCGACGGGACCTCAAGGTGACAGAGGAGATAATGGCGCAACTGGCGCAACTGGTGCAGCGGGCGATCGTGGTGCGACAGGAGCCACAGGTGCTACAGGCCCGACAGGAACAGCGGGTGGTAGTTTCTTGTTTTACTTCGGTGCCACAAGCATAAACGTTGATGCGACGAGATATTTGTATCCTGGAAGTTCTACTTCAGCAGCATCATCTACTATTATTGAAATTCCGATGCCGATAAGAGGTAATGTCACTAAGATGTATCTTGCTCAATTGGCTGGTTCAGGAACTAGATCCATTGACTATAAACTCTTCGTAAATGGATCTGCATCAGGCATGGGCGTGTCAACAACCACAAGCGGCACTGACGCAAATACGACGGACTCAATAGCGATATCGCTTGGTGATAAAATTTCCGTGGCGTCAGTACCAGCTTCAGGAACAGGTACAACCCCATCTAATATAATGATAGTCATAGTTCTTGAGCCGACCTGATTCAATTAATTTACTTTAACAAAAACAGAAATAACATATAAGTCATGCCAGCAACAACAGACGTATTATTGATGAAGATAAAGCAATTAGAGCTTCAAATTCAAGAAACCATCAAGCAAGGTCAAGATGCTTCTGCTTTGCAAGAACAATTGAACGAAATGAAAAGTTCTTTTATGTTAAAGAATGAAGCTTTGAGCAACAAATCTAACATTCTAAAAGGGTAATAGAAATAAATAACATGCAAAAGGTAGACTTATATCAACCAATGATCAGCAATCGAGTCGGAGCACCTCCGCTAGTTCTCAACGTGGGTGTACAAAGAAGTTCTGCTGAAGTTATGGGAGGCCCAGTGGAGAATGCTCTGCGTGCAGAACACTATGTGTTGTTGTCAGCTCTTCCTGATGAACTTAGAGAAAGAGTGAAGACTGCGGTTCAAGCTTTGTTGTCTTCCATTTGATATTATGAAAACGTTATATCCAGGAATGAAAGGTGCCGATGTAAAACGTTGGCAAATTTTTCTTAGAGGGTTATCCAACGACTCTAATGTAATCGTCAATGGCGATTATGATTTGATTACGCTTGATGCGACAAAAGCATTCCAAACTTCTAAGGATCTCGACGCGGATGGCATAGTAGGTCCTAAAACCATATCTGCAGCTTTGTTAGATGGATTTGACGTAGTAAAAGATAATTCAGATGGTGATCTCGGACCTAATTGGCCCCCACGGCCTGATAATAATCCGCTGACTATTCTTGAAAGAATGAAATTATTTGGAAAGTTCTCTTTTGTTTCTTCCCCGACGCAGACAAATCCAGAGGCAATAAAGATCACTGACGATTGGTCAAAAGATAATATAGTCGTGGTGCAAGTCCCTCAACTAATTGGAGTACCAGGGTCTTTACAAAATGGTGCCGCCCATGTTCACAGGAAGATATCAAAACAATTCTTAAAATTGTTTGATGATTGGCAATCAGCGAATTTAAATGAAAAAATTCTAACCTGGGGTGGATCATGGGTGCCTCGGTTTGTGAGAGGATCAAGAACTTCTCTATCAAACCATGCTTGGGGCACAGCATTCGACATAAACCACCAGTGGAATGGGTTGGGCATACGTCCTGCTCTTCGGGACGAAAAGGGATCAGTCAGAGATCTGGTTGACATCGCATACCAAAACGGGTTTTATTGGGGCGGATGGTTTAAGTCCAGACCTGATGGAATGCACTTTGAGGCTTATAAAATAATCGAGTGATTATTTAATCAACATCATATGGCATTTAGAGACGCCTCACGAACTAGAAAAGCATATTCGTATTACAGGCCACGTCCGCGTTTGCAATACGTATCAACTCCTGAAGAGACGCAACAATTATTACAGACAATCAATAATTTAGCGTCATTGACAACGGTGACCATGATATGGAATGAGACTTTAACTGGTGTGACCGATGATTTGAACACCATTTTTGAACTGTCTTATACTCCCGTCGCTGACACTGAAGTAATGTTATTCGTGAACGGAGTTCTTCAACACAGAAATAATGGAGAAGCTAAAGATTTTAGCATATCAGGCAAAGTAATCACCATGAATTTTCCTCCGCACACGGGAGATGAAGTCACCGCGACGTACGCATACGATCCTAACGATCCTTAGACAATAATTCAGTTATTGGTTCTCAGCAAACGAAAATTATTGTGTTCGAAGATACGTAGTATTATGTCTACGTTTTCAACGACGATTGGTCCTACGCCGTTCGGATTTTTTGATTCGGACGCAACTTTTCAATCAGAAGCCGACGCAATGGTCTTGTTCGTCAAGCGCAAACTCGGTGATGATGTGTTGTCTGTAGAATTGACCAAAAAAGAGATATGGGCATGTTTTGAAGAAGCTTGTTGTGAATATAGTCGTTTAATACATGAGACAAAAATAACGTCCGAATTGACAAACTTGTTGGGCTTGCCTACAGGAAGTGCAGATCTGACGAACAAATATGCCAGACAAACGCTGGAACACTTGTTACGTATGGCAGAACCATACGCTTCCCAAGCTTTCGTAGGAGGATCTTACGATGCGACGTTAGGGTATCTTGACCTCGCCACTGGTCGACAAGATTATGACATTTATTCTGAAGTAAAAGACAACGAAACAGGAATTGGAATCTACGATTCCATGGCTTCAGGGTCAAAAGGCAAGTTGAAGATTGCTGAAGTTTTTCATTTTGAGCCCCTTGCCGCTCAACACTTTTTATTAAATGCATCTAATATTACTAACTTTTTGGCAACCAATTTTAATTACGAATCTTATGTTAACTCTACAGTTTTTTATGTGTTGCCTGTTTTTGAAGACGTGTTAAGAAGAGGGATGCTAGAGACAGCTTTTAGGGTTAGAAGGTCAAATTATAGCTACGAAATTATGGGCAGAAAGTTGAGAATTTATCCCATACCCACCACAGATTTGCAGACAGGAAGGCTGTACATCAAAGTCGTAAAACCGCAGAATCCTCTTATGCCAGCTTACCATGATGATTCAATTTATGGTATATCTGGTCCCAGTAACGTTCCTTTAGGTAATATTCCATTCGCGTCGATAAATCAACCTGGGAGACAATGGATTAGACAGTTTACTTTAGCCTTATGTAAAGAGTTGTTAGGATTGATTCGATCAAAATTTCAAACAGTTCCCATACCTAATGCCGATCTTCAGCTTAATGGCGAGGCTTTAATTACTCAAGCTCGCGAAGATAAAGAGAGATTAAACACTCAGATGAAAGAATTTTTGGCAAATTTGACATATGCAAAATTGCTTGAGACAGACGCCCTCGCCGCTGAAAACTTGAACAAGCAGCTTAGATTTATCCCTATGCCGTTAGGCAAGGCTATTTCGATAGGATAGACTGGAGAATAATTTATGGCTCGTCTTTTTATCACACAAAGAGAAATTAATTTCATTTCTGACATCACAAAAGAAGTGATAAAAGATGTGATCGGCCAAAAGATCTATTACTATCCTATCTCAGAAACTAAGACCAAGACTCATGAAGTTTATGCTGAAGCTATGCAAAAAATATTCGATAATCCAATCGTTATTGATGTTTTAGTAAGCAATGAATTTCAGATCGATACAAAGATAGATAAGTTTGGAGTAGACACTAATTTTAAATCAGAGGTTTACATCCAACATAGAGACATGATAGAAAAAGGTATTAATCCTGCAATCGGCGATTATTATTCTTTTAGCGATGTTTTTTATGAAATAACTGAATACAGATTCATGAGAAACATTTACGGACAGGCTGAAAACATTGACGGAGTCGCGTTGGTGGGACTCAGGGTACGTGATAGTCAATTCAAGGCTCTTGTTAAGGGCCCGACTGGTATTGAATATACAGATAAAGATGCTACGCAAACCACATTTGTTCAGCAAAGAGGTGCTGAACAAAATGCCGAAGGTCCGACAGCCGACGTTAGAGATTTGGTGAAGCAAGGCGTTCTTGACCCACCAATCTCAGGTCCCAGAGAAGTTTCCAGCAAAGGAGATTCTACTGGTGCTGGTAATTCTTTTTATGATGAATGAGCAGAACTATGCCTACCAGATTTAATTCTAACAGCAATCCTCAGTTTGGCGTGCCAGGGTTAATTGATAAAACGCACCAAGGAACGGCTGAATTTACAATCCCTCCCGTCGGATTGGAAGACGTTGATGTTTCGATTTTTAATTTGTTTGATAAAGAGTTAACCTTGCAAGTCAATGGTGATAATTCAGTACCAAAAAATGTTCCTGTTATCTTTGCGTCGGGAGAAAAATGGGCAATCTTGAAGAAGAGAAAAGCCTTAAGAGATAGAAATAATTCTTTGATACTTCCTTTGATCACTATCGTAAGGACGGGAATTTCCCAAAATTCAGACGAAGACATCGCCGGTAGAGGTATAAATCAACAAACCGGTGAAATCATCATAAAAAGACGCCTTGATAAATCCGATAGAAAATATCAAAATCTTATTAATCGATTTTTATTAAAAAACCAACTGAATGTAGCGACTAATCCCAACAAAGAATACGTCGATGGTCAGATCTTGACTGACAGAACTGTCGGAGAAGATGAAGAATCATCAGCCATAATAGATGGAGCTTGGCTTGCAGATATCAAGAAAAAAAATATCTATGAGACCATAGTCATTCCTGCTCCTCAATTTTATAACATTCGTTATGAGATTACTCTGTGGACTCAATACACGCAACACATGAATCAGATTTTAGAAAATATTGTTGCTTCTTTTTTACCGCAAGGTAATTCTTGGAAGCTTAACACGACCAAAGGATACTGGTTCATCGCTAAAGTTGAGGATAATTCATACGAACCCGAAAATAACGTCGATGACATGTCACAAGAGGAGAGAATCATCAAATATAAATTTAATGTAAAAGTTCTCGCTTACTTGTTTGCCACGCAGTCTCCTGGAACTGGGGTTCCAATAAAACGTTATGTTTCATCTCCGATTATAAAATTTGAAACCGTTGCGCCAAAAGACGATGATCCCGCGTCGCCTATCAATTTAGTTGAAGATCCTTTCCTCGGATCCGATGATCCGACTCTTCCGTTGTCTGACACCAAAAATAATAGAGAAGATCAACGCAGAAGCGGTACTAAACTATATTCTCCAACGGACTCTGCTGTCTCAAATGATCCTGCACTACAAACCAGGTCATCCAAACAAAATAGACCAGTGTACCAAAAAATAATTACTCAAAACTCTTCAGGTAAAAATGTTGCGACTTACGCTAGGGTTTTTAGAACATCCAATGCGTCAGGAGAAACTGTCATAAAACCGTCAAATGATTTTTCTTCAAAATCTAATCCTGCGGCTGCTGACACGCTACTAGGTGATCTAACATACGAAACTACTAAGTGACCACTCCAGTTTTTTAGAATTCTCTTGAATACTTATACGAAGAAATTCCCAGTGTATTCATGAAGGAGCAGGAGAATGGCTGAACAAGTTTTTAGATCACCTAATTTTTTTGAAAGAGAAATTGAGCTTAAGGCACCGCCTCCGTCAGGACCCGTCGGAGTTCCTGCAGGCGTGATTGGTACTTCTAAAAAAGGACCGGCTTTCGTACCAGTTGCTGTTTCTAACTTTAACGAATTCGTAAGCATTTTTGGCGATCTAGATCCAAAAAAGTTTGGTCCCTATGCCGTCAATGAGTTTTTGAAAAATAGAACAGCGTTAACGTATATGCGCGTCCTAGGCGGAGGCTCTAATCGTTCTTTAAGCGACGTGCAAACGACGCTTATAACTGGTAAGGTAAAGAATGCCGGATTTAAGACGATCGGGACTAAAACTGATTTAACCGAGGATCAATACAAACGACATGTCGGGGGTGTGCAGTTCATCGTAGCTGATCACACGATCGATACGGCGGATGAACCAGCAGGAATGCCTATGTTCACTGACAATGATTCTAGGACTCAAACCAGCAACGTTTCGCTTGTTAGAGGTGTCGTTCTTATGGCATCTGGCGCTAGAATGCTTGTTTTAGACGGAGATCAAAGCATAGGAACCAGCTTCGATGGTGTGGTTTCTGAGGATGATGAAGGAGCTGTAAAGAGCGGAAAAGTCAAGTTAGTCATTTCATCCACTTTAGGATCAGCTTTCTCTTATGATGATGGGAAAGCAGGATTGAAGGTTTATACAGCATCTCTTAACCCTACTAGCGCAGATTACTTTGGTAAAGTGTTAAATAAGGATCCTGAAAAATTTGCGCAGTATCAGCACTTGCTATACACGGACTTTGCTGTAGATGATGAAGTTGCCTCGGTTCTTGATAATGATAAGGTAGCAATATTATCAGGATCAAGCTTTAATAGTCCAGCATCTGGAGATCCATCACTTCATTTCAGCGGAGCATTTGGTTCATTCGATACTAGATTCACGGCACCCAAAACTCCGTACTTTATTTCTCAGCCTTTCGGAACGTCAGAATATGATTTGTTTGCCGTTGAATCTATCGACGATGGAGAATACGCAAACAGTCTTTACAAGGTGTCGATCAGCAATCTTAAGGTTTCTGAGAATGACGCATATGATTATGGAACATTCAATCTACAAATTCGCGATTTTAATGATACGGACGTAAATCCAGTTATCATAGAAGAGTTTGTTAACTGTTCGCTCGACCCCGATGCTGACAACTATGTGGCAAAGTTAGTAGGTGATCGCAAAGTGACTTACGACTTTGATCAAGACATATTGGTAGAAAGACGTATCGTCACGACAGGAAAGTACCAAAATATTTCAAAGTTTGTCAGAGTAGTTATGTCTCCCGCTGTGGAAGAGAAAAAAATCCCTGCAAAATCTTTGCCTTTCGGTTTCAGAGGGTTTGAGCTTCTGAAGACAAACGATAATTTGAAAGATTCTGTTCCAACAAGAAATAGACTATGGGGATCAGTAGGTACCGGAGGCTCAAGTTTAGCAAGTTCTATTCTTCCTCCTGTACCTTACAGATATAAGGTAACCCGCGGCGCAGTTTCATCCGCTGCAAACTGGAGTGGCGAACCTGGACCTCTTGAGTCTACAAATCCAGCTTATTACTGGGGCGTGAAGTTTGAAAGGAATACAGAACCCTTAAACAACAACCTGAGTGAAGAAAAGAACGTTCTCATTGAAAGCTTCACAAAGTTCATGGGAATCAAAAAGCTAGATGTTCTAGTCACGGGTTCTGGTGCTGACACTTTCAATAACAACAAATTCAGCCTTTCCAAGGTCGCTTTTGCAAATGGATCTATAGCTGAGTTAACTGGCACAGTTAGAACTCACATGAGAGAAGCAGCATATATCAGAAATGCCAAGGTTGATCCATCAACTTACACGATCTACGATTCAGGATTCGGAGATAGAATCACTTTAGCGAGCTTACTATCAAATGGAGAATCCTATCAGTTCAACAGATTCTCAACGTTTGCAAAGTTCTCAACATTCATGTGCGGAGGATTCGACGGATTGAATATCCTAGACCCAGCTGCCCGTCGAATGAATGATAAAGCAACTTCATTTGAAACTCCTAAGGGAGCAGCCTCAACCACATATACATCACCAGGTCTTGCTTCTAACGTGGCTGGAACTGGAGTTGACAATAACTCAGTTAGTTCTTATGTCACAGCAATTGACGTAATGACTGATCCTCTGCAGGTCAATGTGAATCTGCTTGCCCTCCCAGGTATTCGTGAGGATTATCTCACGAATTACACATCAAAGAAAGTAAGAGATTATGGATTGGCCATGTACATCATGGACATACCAAATTATGACGACAACAGTGATAGAATCTATGATGATTCTACGAACAGAATCAACATCGAAAATACAGCAGCTATCTTCGAAGAAAGAACGTTCGATAACAACTACGTCGCGACCTACTTCCCCAACGTCTATGTCAATGATACGACGAACAGCAGATACGTGAAAGTTCCTGCGTCTGTTGCAGCTCTCGGTGCATTAGGGTTCAACGACTTTATTGCATATCCTTGGTTTGCACCTGCAGGATTCAACCGCGCCGCGCTTGACTTCGTTAACAACGTAGAGGTCAGATTGAACGTCTCGGATAGAGATCGCCTATACGACGCTAGAATCAATCCTATAGCGACATTCCCAAGATTGGGATTTGTTATCTACGGACAAAAGACGTTACAAATAAGAAAGTCTGCTCTTGATAGAGTTAATGTGAGACGTTTGCTCCTAGAGGTTAAGAGATTAATCATCAACATAGCTAACAGGATCATATTTGAACAGAACACACCCGCCGTCAGAAATAAGTTTGTGGCGGATGCAATTCTTCAACTCAGCCTTATTCAGACCCAGGCAGGCATTGAGGCCTACCAGGTCATCATGAATGAGACGAACAACACACAAGAGGACATCGATCTCAATCGTTTGAATGGTCGAATCGTCGTCGTCCCAACGAGAGCAATTGAATTTATTGCGATCGATTTCATCGTAACAAACGCCGGCGTCGAATTTGTCTGATGCAAACGTCGGGAATCTTATACTTATCATGCAAAGCGTAGGAGCGATATAAATGGCACAGCTCAAATTTGGAAGCGCAGGAGTAACAACAAGAGAAATAGACTTAACGGGCCCCGTCGAAACAGGACCGACGGGGGTCCCCGCGGGGGTCATCGGCACGTCATTAAAGGGACCAGCATTCGTACCACTAACTTATGGAACGCTCAAGGACTTCTTCGCGAAGTTCGGTGAGAGCGATTCTAAGAAGTTTGGACCGATAGCTGTCTCTGAATGGCTGAGCCGTTCAACCGCAGTGACTTACCTTAGAGTCTTAGGCGTTGGTGATGGAAAGCAACGTCTTAAAACTGGAACAACCGCTGGTGAAGTTAACAATGCAGGATTCGTCGTAGGCGAAGAACAACCTGCAGAAGATGGAACTTTATCACCGAATCCATATGCTGTTTCAGGAGGACCACTGGGTAGAACATACTTCTTAGGATGTTTTATGTCAGAGTCCGTAGGGTCAACTTTCTTAAGTGACGCTGGTCTTCAAGGAACAAGAAGGGTTAACTCTCCTTCTGTCTTATCAGCTTCAGTTCCAATCGTCAGAGGTGTGTTGATGGCTCCTTCAGGAGTCGTCTTACGCTTGTCGGCAAGCTATGTTACGTCCGCCGTTCCTGGTTCTGCAACACCTGCAACAACCGCAAACCTGTTTGGAGCTTCGGTGGGAACGATCGTTCTTTCTGCTTCCAACGCACCTTCCAAACAAGAGTTCACGATGTTGCTTTACGGGCACAAAGGAACAGACGTTGCGTATCCAAACGTTCTAACTGCATCTTTTGACGTTAACTCAGCGAACCACATATCCAAGGTTCTTAACACAGATCCTTATAAGATGCAGCAAGCAGGTCACTATCTTGCAGCAAGCTGGGATATACATCCTTCGTTGGCAGTCATTACTGGAACAGGATTCTTACCAGTAGACGCAGGATATAACTGTGTATCTAGCTTAACACACTCACTTGGATCAGAGAATTCGGTCTTCTTGTTAACTTCGTCTTTGGCAAGAAACTCAGGATCACAGACTGTACCCAATTACGAGTCCTTCCGCGATAGATTCTCCAATGCCAAGACCCCTTGGGTTATCTCTCAAAAGTTCGGCGGAAAACCAGTTAACTTGTTCAGATTCCACGCTCTAGACTCTGGAGCCAACATCTCTAACAAGGTCAAGATTGGAATCGCCAACATCACTCCTTCAAATGCGGCTAATTACAAATACGGTTCATTCAACGTCGTTCTTCGTCGCATGGATGATACGGATATCGAACCTAAGGTTTTGGAGAGCTTTAATGGAGTCAACCTCGATCCATCTTCTGATCGTTACATCGGAAAAGTAATGGGCGACATAAATGCCTACTACGATTTTGATCGTGATGACTCAAGCCAAAAATTGGTCATTGAAGGAAATTACACATTAAGATCCAGACACGTTAGAGTTGAGGTTTCTGATGAAGTGATAGATCTATCAGTCGATCCAACTGCATTGCCAATGGGTTTCAGAGGTATTGCTCACCTCATGACATCAGGATCAGCTATCTTTAATGTGGATAATGCGGCATTAATAGACGGCGGATTGATCCATAACGTGGTTGAACCACCTCTTCCATTCAGAAAGAACATTTTTGATGGCGTCGGTGCTCAAGCTCAAGAAAATTCTAGGTACTACTGGGGTGCAAAGTTCGAACACGTCGTAGATGTGAACGACCAAAACAGCAACGTCACACCAGACAAATCATTCAACAGCTTCACAAGCTACTTCCCGAATTTCTCGACTGCATTCATGAACTTCGTGGTGGGTGACAACGCTGGTGCTGCGACGACTGACGAAAATGGAATCGTAGATTCTGACAAATTCTGTAACAACTTGTTCTCTCTAGAGCATATTCAAATCAAGACAGGTTCTAATGGTACAGTTGAGCAAGCTGATGATTGGAAGTATGCAACATACGTCAGAAATGGCGATATACAACCAGACGATGGTGACAAGACAAGAGCAGTGAAGGTCGACGATCTATCATTCTCGTTGAACAGAAGATTCCTTAAGTTCTCTTTGATCATGCAGGGTGGATTTGATGGCGTCAATATCTTTGATGAGGATGAACATCAGATCAATAATGCTGCTGTCACAGCAGACATGAACGACGCTGATAGAGGTCGCGAAAAGGGCCCCAACGTATCCGCTTATCTCAAGGCCCTCGAGGTCATGAAGAACACGACCAACGTTGATATTCAGCTTCTCGCGATACCCGGCATCAGAACGCCTGTCGTTACAGATGCTGCAATCACGGCGACTGAAGAGCGTTTCGATGCTCTGTACATTATGGACATGGAACAGGTAGACAAGGACGGAAACCTGATCGATATCACGGGAGTCGTCAAACCTTCAGTCACGGAAACAATCCTGCAGCATAAGGCACGTAACCTCAACACGTCCTTCGCGGCAGCTTACTTCCCAGACGTTCTAATGAGAGATCCTTCAAAGCAATCGAACACAGTGGTCGTTCCACCTTCGGTAGTGGTCCTCGGAGCTCTAGCCTTGAATGACTCACTAGGATATCCTTGGTTTGCTCCAGCAGGTCAAACCCGCGGCGCTCTCCCCACGACTCTTGAGACAAGCATACAGCTCAAGGATCAGGACCTAGATTCGCTTTACGATGAGGACATCAACCCCTTGTACGCTCAAATTATAAACGCACAAGGCGGATTGAACCCACGCGGCGGAGTGGTTGTTTGGGGTCAAAAGACGATGCTACAAGCTGCTTCTGCTCTTGATAGAATCAACGTCCGCCGTCTCCTCATCGACGTTCGTCGTCAGGTTCGCGAGATTGCTCAAACGATCATCTTCGAGCCCAACCGCGAAGCAACCCTCGCAAGGTTCTCTGCAGCTGTCACACCACGTCTCCAGAGAATCCAAGCCCTCGCCGGTCTCGATCGTTTCAGAGTCATCATCGATTCTTCTACGACCACACAGGCCGACGTCGAGAACAACACGGTCAGAGGTAAGATATTCCTGCAGCCAACAAAGACAATCGAGTTCGTCTCACTCGACTTCGTCGTTGCAAATAACCTGCAGTCAGTGACCTGATAACCTCTGTCAAAACAGACAGGAACCGCCTCTTTTAACGGGGCGGTTTCTTTTTTGTCGAGGGCATTAATTAATGTCAACAATTGCACGTGGTAAAACAATCAAGGACATATTGCAAAATATTCCCATGACATCTGATGATGATTCTTACATGTCAGATGTCTGAAGCAGGATTATAGTTATGGAACGTAGAGCGATATAGATGGCTAAATTCGAATTTTCAAGCGCAGGAATATCAGCACAAGAGATCGGGACGATTGGTCCTGTCAAGACCCAACCGAGTGGTCTTTCGGCTGGCGTCATTGGAACTTCAAATAACGGTCCCGCTTTCGTTCCCTTTACGTTAGGATCTCTCACTGATTTTATCGACAAGTTTGGGACCATCGACGGCAAAAAGTTTGGTCCCCTTGCGGTCGCAGAGTGGATGAGAAATGCAAACTCTATCACCTACATTCGCATCCTCGGAGCAGGCGACGGAAATAAACGCCTGACGTCTGGCGAGGTCACCAACGCAGGTTTCACTGTCGGAGAAGAACAACCTATCAACTCTAGTTCCTTAGGGTCCAATCCATATGCAAATCTCAATGGTCCTCTGGGCAGGACTTACTTTTTGGGATGCTTCATGTCAGAATCTGCAGGATCAGTCGTATTCAGTTCGGCTGGGCTGCAAGGAACAGGCAGCATCAATGGGATAACGGCAGGAGCCGTTCCCATCATCAGAGGAGTTCTGATGGCACCTTCGGGGGTGATCTTACGTTTATCTTCATCAGGAGGAGGATACGATTCATCGGCTCCCTTATCAAACTTTGTAGCCGATGAATCAACGGCTCACGGTACGACTTTAGGCTCCATCGCGCTTAGAAAAGATCAAACGCCATCGCAGGAATTCGTTCTGCTGATGAATGGCCACAAAGGCACGACCTCAGCTCCTAATTTCATCACGGCTTCCTTCGATATGTTCTCCACCAACTACATATCGAACGTATTCAATCTCACGGCTTCATTGATACAAGAAAAAGGTCACTACCTTGCAGCTCATTGGGACATCTATCCTTCTCACGCTGTCGTGACTGGTACAGGAATCGTATCTGCTGGCGCCGACGTGGCTTCAGATTCAAATAGAATACTAGACACTGAGAGATCAGTCTTCTTGATCACGTCTTCGTTGTCTAGAAACGTTGGATCGACGACGGTCCCAAATTATGAATCTTTCAGAGATCGATTCACTCACGCATCCACGCCTTGGATAATTTCTCAAAAACTTTTAGGAAAGCACGAAAATCTTTTCAAGCTCCATGCCCTTGACGCGGGGGCGAACGTATCCAACAGCTACAAGGTGACAATTCATGACGTACGTCCTAAGTCAGAAGGAAGTCCATACAAGTACGGTTCGTTCAGCCTGTCTGTGAGGTTGATAGATGATCCAGATAACGAAGACTCTAAACCGCTTGAAACCTTCAACGACCTGACGCTGGATCCATCTTCTGCCACTTACATCTGTAAAGTGATAGGAGACGTAAACGTCTACTACGATTTTGACAGACCTCCTGACGACCAAAGGATGGTGATCGAAGGCAATTATCCCTTAAAGTCTAGATACGTTAGAGTTGAAGTATCTGAAGAGGTTCATAACGCTACTCTGAATCCTGCGGCCATCCCGATGGGGTCCCGAGGAATTTCACACATAGTTACTTCCGGCTCGGCTCCGCTAGCTCCATTGGGCGGCTCGGATATTCTACCTCTGGTCGATCAATACTACCTGCGAAATTCCGTGGTTCCTCCTCTACCAATGAGGCTAAACAACAAGGCAGCAGGTAACAACACGGACCCCCCGACGAAGAAGCCTTGGGGACCTATATTCGTTCACTCAAGTCCATTCGACTCGAACGATTTGCCAAACTCAAATCTCAATAAATCTTTCAACGCTTTTGCGCTTCACTATCCTGACCACTCGACGACAACTCTAAACTTTTCCGTGAGAGACAACGAGGGAACGCCCGACTCTACCACGAATGGGATATTGGACGCCGATAGGTTCTGTAACAATCTATTCACTTTAGAAAATGTCAAGGTGTTGACCGGTAGCAGCGGAATCATCGAGTGGGGCTCTGCCGAGTATGTTCGTCACGGCTTCGTCGCGGTCGATGATGATGCAAAGACACGAGGGATCAACGTCTCTGATCTTCTATTGAAGAAAAACAGAGACTATCTAAGCTTTAATGTGATGTTCCAAGGAGGATTCGACGGGATCAACATCTTCGACTCTGATGAAGCTGCCATCAATGACGTCGCCGTCAGAGGAGACATGGAGGACATTGCACGAGGCGGATTGAATGGTTCAGCTGTGGTCTCTCACAGAAAAGCGATAGACATCATCAAGAACACAGTCAATGCGGACATCGGCGTCATGGCCATCCCTGGAATAAGAGAACGCGTGATCACTGACGTCGCCGTGCAGGCGGCGGAAGAAAGAATGGACACTCTTTATATCATGGACATAGAACAGTACGATTCAGGCTCAAATCCCATGTCCATGTCGGCTCTAGGCAAGTCCAACGCACCCTCAACGTCATTGACCATTGCGGCTCTTAAAGAACGCGGCGTGAACTCATCCTATGCAGCCGCATACTACCCCGACGTGATAATAACCCCTGATCAATTGCCTGATCAGGAGATAATCGTCCCACCCTCCGTGGCCGTCCTCGGCGCCATCTCACTCAATGACTCTGTCGGAGCTCCATGGTTCGCTCCCGCCGGCATGACCCGAGGCCGTCTCACAACGGCCCTACAACCCGTGATCAACTTCGACGAACCCACGATCGATAACCTGTACATCAACAACATAAATCCACTCTACGCGACGACAAACATAAAACAACTATCCCCAGCCCAAACGTCAGGCGTCGTCATCTGGGGTCAAAAGACGCTGCTGCTATCGACAGAATCTTCTCTAGGCAGAATAGCCGTCCGCAGGCTTCTCATCGACGTACGCAAGGCCGTCAGACAAATCGCGCTACAATTCCTCTTTGAACCAAACGTAGAGAGAGTGTCAACCGTCTTCGCCTCACAGATCACAGAATACCTGTCGTCCGTCCGCGCCCGCAACGGCCTCCAATCCTTCAAGGTGAACATAGAATCACCCCTAAAATCTAGACAAAACGTCGAAAACAACTTGCTCAAGGGCAAAATCTACCTCCAACCCCCAAAGACCCTTGAATTCGTCTCACTGGATTTCATCATCTCGAACGGTCTACAGTCCGAGATTTGAAATATTTTTTGTTATATCATCTTTTGTGAATAATTATGTTAGTTCCAATAGCAGGAGAATTCTACAATGGCCGAAACTCTTGACGTCACGTCAATGATTCCAAACAAGTTTGAACCAAAGCGTAAGAACCGCTGGGTCCTCATGATTGAAGGCATCGACGCCTACATCATCAAGACAGCGGCTCGTCCACAAATCACGACAGAAGAAGTCCCAGTCCCGTTCATCAACTCAACCCGCTACCTCGCAGGCAAAACGACGTTCAGCACCATGGGCGTCACCCTCCACGACCCAATCGCTCCATCAGGCGCGCAACAGGTCATGGAATGGATCCGCCTCCACTTCGAATCGGTCAGCGGCCGCGCGGGCTACGCCGACTTCTACAAGCGTGACATCCAACTCAAGATGCTCGACCCCGTCGGCACCGTCATCGAACTCTGGGACATCAAAGGCGCATTCATCACGGATGCCAACTTCAACGAGGTCACATACGAGGACGGAAACCCAACGGAAATATCACTAACTCTCCGCTTCGACAATTGCGTTTTACAATTTTGAGCTTTTGTCGAATATACAAGTCAAAAGGTCCGTGGTATATTACTTACCATGGACCTTTCGCTTTTTAAATGCCCAAAATGTGATCAGTATGAAACTTCTAAACTAGATTCATTACGAATACACTGTCAAAAGAGACATGACATGTCGACAAGACAGTTATACGCTTCAATATTTCTTCCTGAAGGTAAAGAACCAACGTGCGCCTGTGGTTGCGGTGAGGCCACCAAATTCCTGACACTTCAAAGAGGATTTTCAGAGTACGTCTTGGGACATGCATCCCGTGTCAACAATAACTGGGGTCATAACAAGGAAGCGCGTCAGAAAAGCTTGAAGAAAAGAAGAGATGAAGGACTATGGAACAAGGATCCTTGGAATAGAGGAAAATCAAAAGAAAATGATCCAGAATTTGCTGCAATTGTTGAAAAGGCGTACAATTCGCACAAAGAAAAAATTAGAAGATCTAATAAAATGAAACAACAATGGGAGGAAGGAGTTATCACTTCTCTCGTTGGTTCTTCACACTCTCAGTGGAAAGGTGGTACATCCGCTCTGCAACCTCTCGTTCGATCTCGTCTTCATCATTATTGGGTCTATCCTAAGTTGAAAGAGAGTGGATTTAAGTGTACCAAATGTGGATCGGCCTCGAGTCTCGAGGTTCACCATAACGAGGAACGTTTCGCATCTATCCTTCAGAAGGCGATTGTTGAATTGGGAGAGCCTGGGGATGACTTTGAGAAAAAGTCTTTAATTGCCGAGTGGGTAACTGATTATCACATTTCCAAGAATATTTCTGGTGTCGTCTTGTGTGATGGATGTCATGATCGCGAACATGATTAAGAGATAGATGTTACGGTCAATTTGCGGTCAAATTTTTCTCACGTTCTTTATTTACGCGTAAGAAGCTGTGTTTAGTATATAATAAGCTTCTTTTTATAAAAGGAATAATAGATGAGCACAGAAG
>Ga0208202_1000044_pt1 | contig 29701 bp, 29 predicted proteins | sample LakMenEpi27Aug08_FD_150738 | JGI IMG/M metagenome (GOLD analysis project Ga0208202, IMG submission 150738) | Freshwater microbial communities from Lake Mendota, WI - 27AUG2008 deep hole epilimnion (SPAdes) | ecosystem: Environmental > Aquatic > Freshwater > Lake > Epilimnion/Euphotic zone ... | reverse complement strand
ACGACACCAGGGGAATGGTCGCCGAACTCCGGCGGATCGGGGTGACGCCGCACGTCGCTCAGAACACCGCCCGCTCTGGTGGTTCCGCCATCGATGGCCACACCACGCGCCACCAGGGCTACCCCAAATCAATCAACGCCCGCCGCGGCATCGAGAAGGTGTTTGGCTGGATCAAACAGTGGGGCGGTCTGCGCCAGTTCAAGCTGCGGGGCAGCGAAAAGGTGAGTGCGGTGTTTGGGCTGCACGTGATCGCCTACAACCTGATCCGGCTGGGCAACCTGCTCAGGCCGGCGATGGCGGCGGCATGAACAGGCGGTTGCCCAGAGGTGTGGCCAGGCGGCAGCGATCAGGCAGCTCCACCGGGGCAAAACGCTTGAATTCGGGCGTTCTGAACGGCTGAAACAGTGAAAACCAGCCCGATCGGAGCGTGATCAGCTCTCCGGAGGGAAAAACGCGGCGATTCGGGCAGTTTTTTCCGCAAACTCTTAAGCAGGCACGAAAGGAATACTTGCCCACTTCCATAGAGCGATCAACTTACTCATATGTAAGCCATTTCAAGCAGGTCCATATATGCCCAAGCAAGCCTTAATCAACGTCAGAAGGACATTGAGATTACCCTTAAAAGAAGATATCTTAGACGGGACTTCTCCCTTTGGATAATAGCGCGCTGATGGCGACTCAATACAATTAAACCCTGAGATTGGGGAGGCATAGGACAAGTAAGCAAGCAGTTCATAAGATGAGAATATGTTCCTAAAGATAGAAAGTCGTTGACTTAGTAGAAGCTTACTGCTATAGCCTCGAAATCCTTGCGTCGTATCAGTCCAATTAAAACCAGAAGCGATTCCTAGCAGTGGAGCATGAATCCAGCGAATTGCTAGTTGCCGTGATGGAGGTGTATTCCTCTGTTTCCCACCTGGGACAAAACGGGAGGCCTGCACAAAGTCATATCCTTCGCCTAAGAGTCTTAGAAAGTTAGGTATAGCAGCAGGGTCATCCTTATCGTTGCCATCAATCGTGACCACGCCTCGGTATTCATTGCATAATGCAAATGAATAGGCAACTCTTAGCTGTGCACTGAGCTTCCCAGCATCAGTTTTGGTCAGCAGGCCTCTGACGCCACCAGACCGCAAATACTCGTGATTAAGAGACCCATCCGTACTGCCACCATCCACAATAATGATGTCGGCGATTGTGTTAATCTTGTTTTCCTTTAGGCGCCGCACAAAATGACGGATGCGGTCTCCCTCATTGATGACAGGAACGACAACGCAGTAATCTCTAGTCTTGCCATCCCAGAAGTCAATTCGAAACACAGGAACCTCCCAATCAGGCGGGAACTTCCTGCGTATCTCTTCAGTCTGGACGTTCTGACGCGATTCCATTTCAGCGTGCACCTGATGTCAGCAGAATAACGCCGAGGACAATGCAGCCAAGGCCGGCAACCATGGCTGGACGTAGAGCTTCACCAAGCACCACTACAGAAAGAACAGCTACGGAAGCAATAGCACCGGATGTCAAGGTTGGGTGTGCAACGTTCAATGGGAAGAACTGTAGAGCAACCGCGTAGAGAATAAAGGCTGAACCATACAAGAAGATACCCGTTAGTAAGGGCCAGTTTTCAAGTACTACCCAAGGGGCAGCAAGGGATGGAAGTCGGAAAGGAGGCTGCAATGCCAATTTGATCAACAAACTCGCAGAGGCATTGGATGCGATACCCAAGAGGAGAACAAGCCACTTCATCTGCTCAAAGTTCCCTTGCCGATGATCCGTAACAAGCAACGACGTATTCAACCGACGCCTCCACTGCAGCCATGGGGGCATCACTGCTGTTGGTGAGCATCTCGATGGTGACTGGAGCATTTGGAAGGAACTCCTTTAGAGCAGCAGCAGACGCTGGGTGGTCCGTTTCCCCAGTTCCTACAGGGACCAGCTGAGGTTCGCTAGCATGGACATGCCCGATGAGACACTGAAACTCACTACAGATCGTGGATGGATTCTCACCGTTAATGGAGAGAGCGCCGGTGTCGAACTGCATCCTGATTGCTGGATGGGCCACGGCTTCAACAACCGCCGCTGTTTTCGTACTGGAGGTCATAAAGTTTGATCCATAGCACTCTGGATTTGGCTCAAGGCAAATGGTGACTCCATAACGCTGGGCCACCTCAGCCAAGCGTCGGAAAAACAAGATGGCTTTCTCAAAGGCTTGTTCATCTGACAGCCCGGAACGATCTCGATTACGCGGCGAACCAAAAACAAGACGACGTGCGTTTAAGCCATCGCCAATCCTGCAGACCTCTTGGAGGTGATCTAACATTCTTTGCTGGATATCAGATTTAGAAAAAAGATTCAGGCCTTCCTTCCCGTAGAGAAGTGACTGCATGCCAATAATTTCGATTCCTCGTTCAGACCACCAAGACCGGACTTTGGCGATCTGTTCTAGGCTAGCCTCAGCAAAATCAGAGAAATACTTCCCCGGAGCAATATCAATGGCATCAACGCCATGGCGCTGAAGGATATCACAGACCTGCTCATCATGCGACGTTTCCCAGGCGATGTTCGAAATAGAGACTCTCATGCTTGTTCTCAACTGTTAGGGGAAGCTTTGGGTTCCGTTTGGGCATAGGCACGAACTGCTTGCAAGGTCTCTCGCTTGCTGTAGGTATATTGCCCAGTACCACCCAGCTGTGCAGCATATGCTGTCTGAAAGTCATAAGACAGTGGATGATCTACGACACGATTTTCAAAGGGTTTGCCAAAGCCACCCTCGCTGACCTCGCTCACGCTAATCGGCTCAGCAGTCAGATGCACCAAGTTCAGTCCTAACCCCATCAACCGTTGGAGATCAGCCCATAGGTTGACCATTGGATAAAACTGGAAGACGCCCCGACTGTCGACCTTCAGCAGTTCATTCTGATTGTGGATATCATAAATAATATTCTTTCTTAGTCCAGGCCCGACAAGGCCGGGAAGGCGAACGATCAGAGCCGAGGGGAACTGCTGCTCAACAAACTGTTCTAGTTCACGACGATGAAGGCCATACGGATGAAGTCCGACTGTTGCCACAGACGAAGCTTCGTCAACATTTGACGGGTCGAGAAACACATCGACCGTGCTGATGAGAATGAACCTTTCGCATCGCGCCGACGAAAGGGCGTTGATCAGCTTCGCGATACTGGCACGATCTTCGTCGGGCTGCTGATTCGCCAACCATTTTTTTGCGGGAGCACCAGCGCACACCAGCAACTCATAGTCTTGATTGGCAATCTCTTGAATATCTATAGATCGAAAGAAGGAGCCAAAATGATGCTGCTTCTTTAACGTTGTGCCTATAAAGCCAGTGTGGCCAATCAGGCCATGGCGATCAGGAGAATCCATGTTCAACGCTGCAGCCGTGGCAGCTCATCAATCGATTCGAGTATATCATAGATGTTATCTATCTTGCCGCCAAGCACAGAATACAATCCTGGAGTCGAGGTGGACTCGCGAAACAGGATAGGCCTTCCATCATCTGACTCATTCTTTTCAAGAACAGTCTTCACTTCAAAGAGTGATTCGCGATATCTTGATTTAGCAATTGCAGGTAGATATCGAGAGGCGTCGCGGATCATCCGATCGACTCGTGTCTCTAGGGTCGACTGATCAAGGACGTCATAAGGTGAAAGACCATATTCATCGACCCAGAACGAATGAGGTGTATAGCGCACATGAGAAAGGCTGTGACAACCTTTAGCAGGGAAGGGCATTGTGGAGAAAAAAGGACCATCCATCACTGTGACTCCTATTTTCTCCAGCTCAGGAGGTGGTTCGATCAAAGCGAGTTCAGCGATCTCATGCTTTAGGCGAAGGCGACCAAAGCTTTGATCCGCCTCGACTTGCGAGAGGCCGCTGTAGGTGCAGTTAAAACTAATCGGATAAGACTTCGTTCTCTTTATTCCTGATCCATCAAGCGTGGAAACCTGAATAGTGTTATCTACGCCTGCTGAGGTATCTGTTATCAGCTGACCAAAATGGCATTCAACTCCTGAAGCAGCTAACTCTTGATTGGCCCAGTTTCTAAGCTTTATGGCGTCAAATGCATATTCTTCGACCTTGTAGACGGCCTCGACCAATGCTGGGTTGAAAAGCTCACTGATCTCGGTCTCAGCTTCTTCAATGGGTGCACCAATCTGATCACAGAACCTTGTGAACTGCGTGGATGTGACCTTTGAGTTGCGCCTAGCTAGTGCGTAATACTTTCCAAATTCGGACGTGACACATTTGCTCCAATCGGAGCAAAAACGGTGAAAGTTCTCACGACTCCGATAGGCTGTTGTAAAGCTTCGTGGATAATGGTAGCCGCTGTGCACGCGTGCTTGATTTGCGAATGAGGCCCGATTCAGCAGGCTGGCCTCCTTCTCAAAGATATCAACATCTTCTATCCCTTTGACTCGTTTGAGATACAGGGCAATGACGACTCCGTAGAAGCCGCCGCCGATGATGCAGGCGCTTGCGATGGCCATTTAAATAGGGCCGGCCTACGACTTGAATAGAGACTTTTGAGGCTTTGGCATCATTGCGCCATCGACCTCGACGTTGAGCCTCTCTTTTCGGGTTAGTCTCGCTGACGTGAACTCGTCTGCGATGTAATACGCAGGGCCTGAATTCGCCTTGCGTGAAATTTCAAGTACATACTCAGATAGCACGAGCAGTACAAGAGAGATCAAGAAGAACATGCCAGACTGTTGCATTGAAAGGCTGACCCAGCCTGGAGCCACATCTTCTTTGAAAGCCAAGATCAAAACAACATAAATCGAATAGGCAAGACTTGAGAATGCTCCCACTGTCGACAAGGTGGTCGCTAAACGCAGTGGACTCTCGCTAGAAGATGTAACAAGCTGTATCCCCCTTGAGAGGCTCTCGCGTAACTTGATCGTGTCTGCGTTTCTACGCAGCAGAGGAATACTGATAGAAGTCCGCTTGAAGCCGGTCGTAGAAGGCAGGTTTCTGAACTGAATCTGTGGATCAGGAAACTGCAGCAGGTAGTTGACGACCCGCCTGCTGATTGCAAGGAAGCTTGTTGAGTACGAATCAAGATCAAGACCCGTAGACAACTTGGTGGCGACGCCAAAGGCTCGGTAAAGGAGTGTTCTCGGCAAACTTCTGTGCCCTTTTGGAAAAGACCGCATGGTGAATACGATGTCGTTGCCATTGGCTGCTTGACTCGTTAGCAGGCTCAATTGGTCAAGATTACCCTGTCGTGGGTCAAGGCAGACAACGATGTCTCCAAGACTGTTTTCAACCCCAACCCATCTTGCTGTTAAATCGTCGACACGCCCAGCTAACGTGTAAACCTGTAGGTTAGCCTCTCCAGTTTGCGACGTCAGCTCGCGAAGAGCCTCGGATGTGGTGTCGGTAGATCCATTGTCAACAATGACAATCTCGTAATCACTAACAACATGAGAGGCAATTTTGCCAGTGCTACGGATGATGCTTTGTATTTGGTCGGCATCATTGTGTGTGACGAGGACAACGCTAAGCAGAACTGGTAATTGGGTTGAGCTCATGATGCAGCCAGCCTACTGTGGTCAGAATAGGCGGACTGGCTTGGGTAGGCGAGCAGAGATGAGTCGCCGCTGAACGTTGCATAGGCCCCGTCAGAGCAAGTGCGCTGGGCTGAGCCAGCAGCCCAGCGCACTGCCGAAATGAAGGCAGCAGCCCCCAATGGCCCTCAGGCCATCGCCTGCGCGACAGCCGCTGTGAGCTCAGCCTCCACCCGGGTGATCTCGGCATCCTGCTGGGCCTGGAGCTCGCCATCCAGCTGATCCACCCGTGCCAGACACTGCTGGATCGCTGGAGTCACCTCCTCCTCCAGCAAGGTGATTTCTTCCTCGCCATAGGGCTGCTCAATCCAGGTGCGGCGCAGCTGCAGGATCTGATCAATCGCCTTGAGGCTGGATTCGAGCAGCAGAAACGGATCCTCCTCTGGTTTGCAGAACGCACCTTCCGGTGCGATGGGCCGGCAGAACGGCGAGGCAGCGGCAGAAAGCACGACCATGGACTCGGCGCCGAGAGCGACGCAGCGACGGGACCGATCCCGGTGGGGCCCGACCGCAGGAGGGCACCAGGCTGGAGAGGACCCGAGCAAGCCCACTAACGGGGGCAACCCCCTCAGCTGCAGTGGGCCGCTTCCGCCGCCGCACGGGGGCCATGGGCCGGGAAGGTGATCACGAACGGCCGATCGGCCTGGGCGCAGAGGGGGATGCCAAAGCGCCCGCCGCAGCTGATGCACTGGACCTTGCGGCCGCCTTTTCCCCCGCGGCTGGCGGGTCGGGGCAGGCCACAAAGCGCACGCCCTCATGGCCGAACATCGCCGGCGCATCGGGCGGCACCACGCAGACCGCCTGGATGCCCTGGCGCTGCAGCCCTTCCGCGACTGACCAGGACTCGGTGTAGGCATTGATCACCAGCCCCCTGGCGGCTGCTTGCAGCACCGCGGCCTGATTCTCCGGGCCCATCGGGAAGTGGGTGAACGACCAGGCCGCCCGCAGATGGCGTGTGGCCCGAGCCAGCTGGAGTAACAGGGCCTAATCGATGCGCAGCGGATCGGCCGGCTCCGGCCATTGATCGCCGGCCACGCAATGGCATCGCGATCCTTGCGAGCCGAGCGGCTGAGGGCTGCAGCCGGCTGCCGGCGGAAGGGGTAAAGCGGGGAAGCCATCTGGGAGAGGGCGGAGAACCCCACCCCCAACGGCCGGCCGCAGCGCCACAGCAAGGACGCCCGACGCAGGAGGGCGCATGGCCCGATCCTTGACGCAGCGTGTGGACCGGCCCAGGGATGGGGTGGATGTGGGCCGGCGCGGTGGCGATTCCCCCCTCTCCGCCAGGTTGCTGGCTGGTCTTGCGCAGAAGCCCCAGATTGGAGGCTTCCCGCTCAACGCCGATGAGCACTGCCACCGCCCAACGACTCATGGCGATCCTTCACCGCGAGGAGGAGCTTTATGTTGCCGAGTGAACCGAAGTGGGCACCGTGAGCCAAGGTGACACCGTGGAGGAAGCCCTGGCCAATCTGCGGGAGACCACTGAGCTGTTCCTGGAGGAGCATCCGCAGCCGGCGTTGGCGCCAAGGCTGCTCACCACCTTCGAAGTGAACGTTGCCTAAGCTCCCGCGCCTACCTTTGCTGTGGTGGCAGCCCTGAAGCGTTTGGGATTTGAGGAGGTGCGACAGATAGTCAGCCAACCAGTGCTTCGCAGAACCACGACCGCTGCCGATGGCAGTGCAGCAGCTGTGATCTGCGTGGTTCCCCTGCACCGGGGGGACCTGGCCGTCGGTATCCTCGCCAGCGTTCTGCAGCAAGCCGGACTGGACGGCGACAGCTTCATCCAGGCCCTTTGATGCAGCCCCTGCACCTTGCAAATCCCCTACTTCCCGGATACTGACACCCCCACCATCGAGCTGGCCGATCGGGTAAGCAGCAGCTCTGAGGCGGTGAGCGACAACCTGATTGTCAACTTCGATGAGCGGGGCAAGCCGGTAGGCATGACCCTGCTGCCGATCACCCCTGTCCACCAACCGGCCTGACGCCTGGCGAGCTCCTCGTCCGGTAGTGCTGAATCGAGTCCACCCCAATGGCACCCACCAGATCCCTGAGGCGCTGCACCAGATCAGTGCTGATGGGCTGGAGCCTCAGAAAGGGTCAGGAGATCGAAGACGTCGGCATCGGCGCGATCGGCCTGACCAATCCGCTCACAGTCCCCCCAGTCGGCCAATTCCTGAACTGAAAGTGGAGCGAGGACGTCTGTAGGCGGGGGGACACCTGTCCTTTCAGACTGCCGATCCGCGGGCGGGTGATCACAACACGCTCGCCCCTTGCCACTGCTTTCAGCAGCTTGGAGAAGTGGGTCTTTGCCTCATGGACTGACGCCTGCATGTATCAACTATTTGGTTTGAATAAAGCTTAGTCATGACTGCAGAGGCTGTACCCCGACCAGCCGCCGGGCGCTGCGGGCCAGGCCCTCGGTGCAGTCGCCGCGCATCAGCAGTCCGGCGCCGCCCCAGAGCAGGCGCGGTGCCAGGTCGACCGGGCCGGCGCCCAGCTCGCGCAGCGGCCGAAAGCCCAGCTGGCGGAAGTAGCGCACCAGCAGCCGGTGCTGGGCCTCCTGGTCGCGGATCGCCAGCAGGGTGGCCTGGCGGCAGGGGGTGACCTCCAGGGCCCAGGCGAAGGTGGCCGCCCAGATCAGCGGACCCACGGCGGCCGTGTCCCTGCCCTGCACCCGCATCGTGTCGAGGCGCAGGCCGCCGGCGGTGGGCAGGGCCCAGCCCTTGAGCTCCCCCAGCAACAACAGCGGCGAGGCCCCATCGGCGCCATCGCGGCGCCGGGCCACCCCCACCCGCAGCCCCCAGGCCAGCCCCGCCGGCCGGCCCACCTGCAGGCGCAGCAGCAGCCCCCGCCGGCGGGCCTCCTGCTCAAGCTGGGCCAGGGTGGGGGTGGCTGAAGGGTTGATCAAGGCGATGGAACCGCCGCTGGGTCCACCCCCGGTTCAGCCTCGGCCACCTCAGCCGCGAGGCCGCAGCTTGGGCAATAGGGGAAGCAGGCCAGGTGCTGGCTGCCGCAGCCGCCGCAATGGCGCTGCAGCTGCAGGCCGCAGTGCATGCAGTAGTTGGGCAGGGCGCCCTCCTGGCGCGGCAGGCTGCGTTCGCAGCTGGGGCACTGGTGGCGGCCCAGGGTCTGCAGGGCCTTCTCGTAGCGGATCTGGCGCTGGCGCTGCTGCTGGGGCGCGGCCTGTTCCTGCTGTTTGCGCAGCAGGTAGGTGTTCAACCAGCGGATCAAGGAGCGGCCCACCACCAGGGTGAGCAGGGCGCCCACGCCATAGCGGATGTAGGCGCCAAAGCTGGGCAGGTAGGGCACCAGCTCCACGAAGAAGGCGAACAGGCCGAACAGCAGAAAACCCCACACGAACGGCCACTGGTCGCTGCCCCGGTAGCGGCGGAACTGCCAGAGGGCCAGCAGCAGCAGCGGCCCCACAAACGCCAGCCGGATCCCGAAGGCCAGCAGCTCGGAGCGCTGGCGCGCCTGGCGGCGCAGCTGCTCCAGCTGCCCCTGGGGCGCGGCCAGCTCGCCCTGGGCCCGCTGCAGGTCAGCCTCCAGCTGGCTGCGCTGGGCGCGGAGCTGCTGCTCCTGGCGCAGCAGCCCGTCGAGCTGGCGGGCCCTGGCGATCACCTCCGGGTTCTGCTGCGACTGCTCCGTGGCCGAGCGGGCCGCGCGCCAGTTGTCGAAGCTGGTCTGCTCGCGGGCGGTGGCCTCCCCCGCCAGCAGCTGGCGCTCGGTGAGCCGCTCGATTTCGCCCTGCAGCTGGTCGCGGCGCTGCTGCAGGGGCTGCAGCTGCCGCTCAAGCTGGCCCACCCGGGCGGTGTCGAGGAAGCGCTCCTGGGGCGGCCGGCGGGAGAGCAGGGGCAGGTCGGCGATCAGGGAGCCGCCCACCTGGATCAGGAAGTAGGCGAACAGCAGGGCGATCAGCCACTGGCCCAGGCGCACCAGCCGTTCCGGGCCACGGGAAGGACTGAGCATCAGGGGTTGGGCCGGGCTCCCATGTTGGCCAATGCAGGCTGGGCAGGCCTATCCCTGCACGATTTGTAGGCCGGCTGATGGGGGAACAAACGGCTCGGCCAGCAGCACCGCCTGCAGGGGCAGCGCCCCGAACAAGTGGGGGAACAGCTCGCCGCTGACGGGGGCCGGCTCCCAGCGCACCGCCAGGCCGGCGGCGGCCAGGCGCTGGGGATCCACCACCAGCAGCTGCAGCGCGCCGGCGGGCAGGTCTGCATAGAAGCGCGCGGCGGTGGCCTCCACCTGGTGGGCAGCGCTGAGGTGGATGAAGCCCACCTCCTCCAGGGAGCGACCGCGGGTGGAGTGGCGGTATTCGCCCGCGGCGCGGGCCTGCTGCCACTCCGGCCGCAGGGCCAGGTGATACAGCCAGCCGGGGGAGCGCCAGGGGCTGCTCTCCGCCCAGGGCGGGGCCAGCACCGCCTCCAGCTCCGGGCCCGCCAGAAACCGCTCCAGCCAGGCGTGCAGCGGCCCCAGGCCCGGCTCGGCAGCAAAGCCCGCCGGATCGGCCAGGCAGAACTGGCGCACGAAGGGCAGCAGGGCCCAGTCGGCCAGGGACGGCCGATCTCCCAACAGCCAACCGCCGCTCGCCAACCGTGCACACCAGCCCCGCAGGATGGTGAGGCCCGCCTCGCGCTCGCCCTCCCCAGCGTAGCGCTCGGAGTACTTGAAGCGATCGAGGTGCTGCTTGAAGGGGCCATCGTTCTGCGTGATCAACTCCGCCATCAGGACGCGCTCGGCGGCGCTCCAGCTCGCCAGCCAGCCCTGGGGATCGCAGCACCCCAGGGCCCAGTGCATGATCGCCAAGCTCTCGTCGAGCACCGTGGGTGGAGCGGCACCATCGCCCTCAACGGTGAGCACGGGCACCGTGCCCTTGGCCGAGGCCGCCAGCAGCTCCGGCGGTTTGGCGCGCAGGCTCACCTCGCGCAGCTCCAGATCACGGCCGGGCACCAGGTCCGCTGCCGCCAGGGCCAGCCGGGCCCGGATCGCGTAGGGGCAGCGGCGGAAGCTGTAGAGAACGGGCGTGGGCTCAGCCACCGTTGGGTCGCGAGCTCCGCTGCATCTGCATCTGCATCTGCCGCTGGCGTTCGCGAAAGCGGGCCCGGTCGCCATCGCTGAAGCGATCGATGCAGTGGCGGCAGCTCACGCCCGGCTCATAGCCGGGCAATTGGCGATCGGCGGGGGAGAGGGGCAGGCCGCAGGCGTGGCAGAGGCTGTGCTCACCGGGCTCGAGCCGGTGGTTCACCGCCACCCGTTGGTCGAACACAAAACATTCGCCGCGCCAGCTGCTGCCCGCCTCGGGCCTCTCCTCCAGATAGCGCAGAATGCCGCCCTGCAGGTGGTGCACCCCTTCAAATCCCTGCTGCTGCAGATAGGCCGTGGCCTTCTCGCAGCGGATGCCGCCGGTGCAGAACAGGGCGATCGCCCGGGGCTGGCGCTCGGCCACCAGTGGCCCCAGCTCGCGCTCCACCCAGGAAGGAAAATCGCGGAAGCTGGCGGTGCCCGGATCGATCGCGCCGGCGAACGTGCCGATCGCCACCTCGTAGGTGTTGCGGGTGTCGATCAGCAGGGTGTCCGGCTGGGCGATCAGGGCATCCCACTGCTCGGGCGGCACGTGGGTACCCACCGCCGTGGCCAGGTAGGGGCGCACCCCTGGCTGGCCGAGGGTGACGATCTCGCGCTTGAGCCGCACCTTGAGCTGGTGGAAGGCCTGCTCCTGGGTGTGGCTGAACTTGGCCTTCAGCCGCTCCAGCCCGGGCACCCGGCGCAGGCGTGCCAGCACCGCCATCACGCCGGCCTCCGGTCCGGCGATCGTGCCGTTCACCCCCTCAGCCGCCAGCAGAATCGTGCCGCGCACCGCGCCGGCCGCAGCCAGTTCCTGCAGATCCTTGCGCAACGCCGGCCGCTCATCCAGCGCCGCGAAGCGATAAAACGCCGCCACCAGAACGGTCACTGCCAGGCCTGCACCCCGGCCGCCGCCAGCAGCTCGCGGTCGGCCGCCACATCCGGATTGCCGGTGGTGAGCAGCGTGTCGCCGTAGAAGATCGAATCGGCGCCTGCCAGCAGGCAGAGGATCTGGGCCTCGCGGCTGAGCTGTTCGCGGCCAGCGCTCAGGCGCACGCGGGAGTGGGGCATGAGGATGCGAGCGACGGCCACCATCCGCACCAGCTCCAGCGGATCCACGGCCGGCTGCTCCTCCAGGGGCGTACCCTCCACCGCCACCAGGGCGTTGATCGGCACGCTCTCGGGGTGGGGATCGAGGTTGGCGAGCACCTGCAGCAGGCTGGCCCGATCCTCGGTGCCCTCGCCCATGCCGATGATGCCGCCGCAGCACATCGAGATGCCGGCCTGGCGCACCCGCTGCAGGGTCTCCAGCCGCTCCTGGTAGGTGCGGGTGGTGATGATCCGGTCGTAGTGCTCGGGGCTGGTGTCGAGGTTGTGGTTGTAGGAGGTGAGGCCGGCCTCGGCCAGGCGCTCGGCCTGGCGGTCGGTGAGCATGCCGGCGGTCACGCAGGCCTCCAGGCCCAGCTCCCGCACACCCCGCACCATCTGCAGCATCGCCTCGAACGGGGCCCCATCGCGGATCTCCCGCCAGGCCCAGCCCATGCAGAAGCGGTGGGCGCCGGCCTCCCTGGCCGCCCGCGCTCGGGCCAGCACCGGCTCCACATCGAGCTCGGGCCGGCCGGCCACATCGCTGCTGTGGTGCATCGACTGGGGGCAGTAGGCGCAGTCCTCCTCACACCCGCCGGTTTTCACGCTCAACAGCGAGGCCAGCTGCACCCGGTAGCCCGGATTGGCCTCGCGGTGCACCGCCTGGGCCCGCCAGAGCAGCTCCAGCAGCGGCAGCTCCAGCAGCGCCTGAATCTCGGCGCGGCTCCAGTCGTGGCGAGTGGGCACGTGCGGGGGGGCGGGAGCTTGCGGGGGGGCGGTCACAGGCAGAGGAGACAGCTGGGTTGGTGGCGGAGCTCAGGGCAGGGCCTCAATTCTCAGGGCAGGGCCTCGATGCCGCCGAACCGGCGCTGACGGCTCTGGTAGTCCCGCAGAGCACAGAGCAGGGCGGCCTCGTCGAAATCGGGCCAGAGCACATCGGTGATGTGCAGTTCGGCGTAGGCCAGCTGCCAGAGCAGGAAGTTGCTCAGCCGCTGCTCGCCGCTGGTGCGGATCAGCAGGTCGGGGTCGGCTTCGCCGGCGGTGTGCAGTTCGGCGGCGAAGTGTCGCTCGTCGATCGCCGCAGGGTCGAGTTCCCCGCGGGCCACCCGCTCCGCCAGCCGCCGCGCCGCCCCCACCAGCTCGGCCCGGCCGCCGTAGTTGGTGCACACGTTGAAGCGGATGCCGGTGTTGCCGGCCGTGCGGGCGGTGGCATCGGCGATCAGCCGCTGCAGCCCGGCCGGCAACGGGCTGAGGTCGCCGAGGAAACGGATGCGCACCTGCTCCCGCTCCAGCCCCTGCAGCTCCCGTGCCAGCACCCGCTCGAACAGGGTCATCAGAAAGCTCACCTCCTCCCCAGGCCGGTTCCAGTTCTCGGTGGAGAAGGCGTAGGCGGTGAGGGTGCCGATACCCCAGTCGCTGCAGAGGCGCAGGGTGCGCTTGAGCGCCTCCACGCCCTGGCGATGCCCCATCACCCGCGGCAGGCCACGGCCGCGGGCCCAGCGGCCGTTGCCATCCATGATCAGGGCCACATGCCCGGGCAGACGGCTGGGGTCGAGCCCGGCAGGCAGCAGCCGCGGCCGGCGTTCGGGCTCGCCCTCGAAGGCGCGGACAGGCTGATCCAGCTCAGCCAGGGGTGCGGAGCTCAAGTCAGGACCGTTCAAGCCAAGACCGTTCTCATGGGTGTCGGTCGCCAGGGCGCGACTCATCCGCGGGCCTCCGGCGAATCCTTGCCCACGCTACGCCCAGTGGGGCGGGCCAAGGCGGCGCTGAGCAGATCATGAAGACGGCTGCTGGTGATCGGCCGTTCCAGCCGCCCCTGGCTCGCCAGGGAGAGGGTGCCCGTCTCCTCCGACACCACGATCGCCAGACAGCGGTCGTGGCGCTCGGTGAGCCCCAGGGCCGCCAGGTGGCGGGTGCCGTAGCGGTTGCTCCCCTGCCGGGAGAGGGGCAGGATCACCCCCGCCGCCAGGATGCGGTTGCCGCGCACCAGCACGGCCCCGTCGTGCAGGGGGGTGTCGGCGGCGAACAGGTTGAGCAGCAGGTCCACCGACAGCTGGGCATCGATCGCCAGGCCGGGGTTGAGGAAGTCCTCCGGGCGCAGGTCGCTGCCCAGATCCACCACGATCAACGCCCCCCGGCGCAGCTGGGAGAGCCGACCTGCAGCTTCACTGAGCAGACCCACCGCGCCCGAGGCCAGCTGGTCGTCGTTGCGGCTGCCGAACAGCACCCCCAGCCGGCCGGTGCCCAGCAGCTCCATCAGGCGGCGCAGCTCCCCCTGCCAGAGGATGGCCAGGGCCAGGCTGCAGGCCAGCACCAGGGCGTCGAGCAGGGTGGTGGTGAGCGGCAGGTTGGCGAAGCGCTGCACCGCCCAGGCCAGAGTCACCAGCAGCAGGTAGCCGCGCAACAGCCAGAGGGTGCGCGGTTCGCTCACCCGTCCCAGCAGCAGCCAACCCAGCCCCGCAGCCAGGGCCAGATCGAGGATCAGGCGCAGGTCGGGAAGGCTGAGCAACGCGCCGGCCAGTACACCGGGACGTGCACCGATCCAGGACCCACCCACACCGCCATCCAGACCTTCGCTTCAGGGTACCGGCGTAAGCCGGGCCGGCAGCACGTCGTAGCGCAGTAGCTCGTCCGGCTGCTCGCGCCGCTGCACCAGGTCGGCCTGGCCGTCGTGCACCAGCACCGCCGCCGGCCGGGGGATGCGGTTGTAGTTCGACCCCATCGATGCGTTGTAGGCGCCGGTGGCCAGCACCGCCAGGATGTCGCCACTGGTGGCGGGCGGCAGGGCCGCATCCCTGAGCAGCACGTCGCCGGATTCGCAGTGCTTGCCGGCCACGGTCACCGTTTCGCTGGCCTCGGCCTCAGGGCGGTCGGCCAGCAGGGCTGTGTACTGCGACTGGTAGGTGATCGGGCGGGGGTTGTCGCTCATGCCGCCATCCACCGAGAGATAGGTGCGGATGCCGGGAATCTGCTTACGGCTGCCGATTTCATAGAGGGTGACGCCGGCGGTGGCCACCAGCGAGCGGCCGGGCTCACACAGCAGCCGGGGCAGCTCCAGACCGCGCTCCTGGCAGGCCTCAGCCACGGCGCCGGCCACCGCCGCCACCCAGGCATCGATCGACGGCGGGTCGTCGCTGGCCACGTAGCGGATGCCCAGGCCGCCGCCCACGTTGAGGTCGCTCACGGGGTGGCCCAGGGAGCGGGCCAGGCCGAGGGCGTCGGCCATCACGCCGGCCAGGTCGCGGTGGGGCTGGATCTCGAAGATCTGCGAGCCGATGTGGGCGTGCAGACCGCTGAGCCGGCCCCAGCCGCAGCCCGCCAGCTGGCGCAGCACCTGCTCCAGCTGATCGGGGTCGAAGCCGAACTTGCTGTCGAGATGGCCAGTGCGGATGTACTCGTGGGTGTGGCACTCGATGCCGGGGGTGAAGCGCAACATCAGCCGCACCGGCTCGCTCAGGCTGGGGGCCAGCTGGCTGAGCAGCTCGATGTCGCGCCAGTTGTCCAGCACCACGGTGACGCCGTGGGCGGCGGCCAGGGCCAGCTCCTCGGCGCTCTTGTTGTTGCCGTGCAGCACGATCCGCTCGGCCGGCATGCCCCCGCCCAGGGCGGTGAGCAGTTCGCCCGCCGACACGGCGTCCAGACCCAGGCCCTCCTCGGCCACCAGGGCGGTGATCGCCAGGGAGCTGTTGGCCTTGGAGGCGTAGAGGGCCAGGGAGGGGCCGGGATAGTGGCGCTGCAGGGCCTCGCGGTAGGCGCGGCAGCTGGCGCGCAGGGTGGCCTCATCGAGCACATACAACGGTGTGCCGTAGGTGCGCGCCAGCTCGCTGAGGGTGCAGCCCCCCACCTGCAGCTGCCCCTCGCCATCGAGGGCGCTGCTCAGCGGCGCCAGGTTGCGGTTGGGGCTGGCCAGGTCCACGCTGGCCTCGAAGGGCCGCTGGCTGCCCAGGCTGGGGGGCTGGCTGGAGATCACCATGACCGGGGCAGACGGCGCGGGAATCAACGAATGTAAGGAATCCGGCGCGCCTGCTGGCCCGGCCGGGCCCCGGGCTCCCCTCACCCCGGTGTCCCTGGGGCCCGCTGAGCTGCAGGCCTGCCTGGCGCTCGACCGGCTCTGCCTCGGTGGCCTATGGAGCGCCCAGCAGTGGCGCACCGAGCTGGCCGACCCGCAGCGGGTCGGCCTGGGGCTGATGCAGGCGGGTCGCCTGCTGGCGATCGCCTGCGCCTGGCTGATCGTGGATGAGCTGCACATCACCCTGGTGGCCGTGGATCCGGCCCACAGGCGCCGGGGCCTGGCCCAGGGTCTGCTGCGGGCCCTGCTGCAGCGCGGGCGGGAGCTGGGGGCGGCGCGGGCCACCCTGGAGGTGGGCAGCGGCAACCCGGCCGGCCTGGCCCTCTACCGGGCGGTGGGTTTCCGCACGGCGGGCGTCCGTCGCCGCTACTACAGCAACGGTGACGACGCCCTGATCCAATGGCTGGAGCTGAACTGACATGGCCAGAGCTGGAGCCCTGATCAGGCTCTGTTGATGCTGTTGAGCCACGGGCCTTCACCCAGGGACTTATTCAGCGCAGCCGGACTGGGCCGCGACAGGTGCGGATAACCGGTTTTCTGATCTGATTCAGCCATGAATCAGGCCCGTTTCGTTGTAACGAAACAGTGCTGCGATCCTGCTGCGGCAGCTCATCTTGGCCATTCCCGAGGCCGTTCACACCCCACGGCACAACCCTGATAGGTTGGAACCAACGTGCAACAGGCCCCGCCCCATGTTCGAGCGGTTTACCGAGAAGGCCATCAAGGTGATCATGCTGGCCCAGGAAGAGGCCAGACGGCTGGGTCACAACTTCGTGGGTACCGAGCAGATCCTGCTGGGGCTGATCGGTGAGGGCACCGGCGTGGCCGCCAAGGTGCTCAAGTCGATGGGGGTGAACCTCAAGGACGCCCGGGTGGAGGTGGAGAAGATCATCGGCCGCGGCTCCGGCTTCGTGGCGGTAGAGATTCCATTCACCCCCAGGGCCAAGCGGGTGCTGGAGCTCTCCCTGGAGGAAGCCCGCCAGCTCGGCCACAACTACATCGGCACAGAGCACCTGCTGCTGGGCCTGATCCGGGAGGGCGAGGGCGTGGCGGCCCGGGTGCTGGAGAACCTCGGCGTCGACCTGGCCAAGGTGCGCACCCAGGTGATCCGCATGCTCGGCGAGACCGCCGAGGTGGCCGCGGGCGGCGGCGGTGGCAAGGGGTCCACCAAGACCCCCACCCTCGATGAATTCGGCAGCAACCTCACCCAGCAGGCCGCCGACGGCAAGCTCGACCCGGTGGTGGGCCGCCAGAACGAGATTGAGCGGGTGATCCAGATCCTCGGCCGCCGCACGAAGAACAACCCCGTGCTGATCGGCGAGCCCGGCGTGGGCAAAACCGCCATCGCCGAGGGCCTGGCCCAGCGCATCAACTCCGGCGATATCCCGGACATTCTTGAGGACAAGCGCGTTCTCACCCTGGACATCGGCCTGCTGGTGGCCGGCACCAAGTACCGCGGTGAATTTGAGGAGCGCCTCAAGAAGATCATGGAGGAGATCCGGGGCGCGGGCAACGTGATCCTGGTGATCGACGAGGTGCACACCCTGATCGGCGCCGGTGCGGCCGAGGGTGCCATCGACGCCGCCAACATCCTCAAGCCGGCCCTGGCACGGGGCGAGCTGCAGTGCATCGGCGCCACCACCCTCGACGAATACCGCAAGCACATCGAGCGCGACGCCGCTCTGGAGCGCCGCTTCCAGCCGGTGATGGTGGGTGAGCCCTCGGTGGAGGACACCATCGAGATCCTGCGGGGCCTTAAGGAGCGCTACGAGGAGCACCACCGCCTCACCATCGCCGATGAGGCCCTGATCGCCGCCGCCACCCTGGGCGACCGCTACATCTCCGACCGCTTCCTGCCCGACAAGGCGATCGACCTGATCGACGAGGCCGGCAGCCGTGTGCGCCTGATGAACTCCAAACTGCCTCCCGCCGCCAAGGAGGTGGACCGGGAACTGCGTGCCGTGCAGAAGCAGAAGGAAGATGCCGTGCGCGAGCAGGACTTCACCAAGGCCGGCGAGCTGCGCGACAAGGAGGTGGAACTGCGCGAGCAGATCCGCACGATTCTCCAGGCCCGCAAGGAGGAACCTGAAGCAGCTGCTGAAACGGCAACCGAGGGCCAAACTGCCACCGCCATTGCCTCAGCCACCACCGTCACGGTTGATCTCGACCGGGCACCGATGGTCACCGAGGAGGACATCGCCCACATCGTGGCCTCCTGGACCGGCGTGCCGGTGCAGAAACTCACCGAGAGCGAGTCGGCCAAGCTGCTGAACATGGAGGAGACCCTCCACCAGCGCCTGATCGGCCAGGACGAAGCGGTGAAGGCCGTGTCGCGCGCCATCCGCCGCGCCCGCGTGGGGCTGAAGAACCCCAACCGGCCGATTGCCAGCTTCATTTTCTCCGGCCCCACCGGCGTGGGCAAAACCGAGCTCACCAAGGCCCTGGCCGCCTACTTCTTCGGCAGCGAGGAGTCCATGATCCGCCTCGACATGTCGGAGTTCATGGAGCGCCACACGGTCAGCAAGCTGATCGGTTCTCCTCCGGGCTACGTGGGCTTCAATGAGGGCGGCCAGCTCACCGAGGCAGTGCGCCGCCGGCCCTACACCGTGGTGCTGTTCGACGAGATCGAGAAGGCCCACCCGGACGTGTTCAACCTGCTGCTGCAGCTGCTGGAGGACGGCCGCCTCACCGACTCCAAGGGCCGCACGGTGGACTTCAAGAACACCCTGATCATCATGACCTCGAACATCGGTTCGAAGGTGATCGAGAAGGGCGGCGGTGGCCTGGGCTTCGAGTTCTCCGGCGAAGCGGTGGAGGATACCCAGTACAACCGCATCCGCTCGCTGGTGAATGAGGAACTGAAGCAGTACTTCCGGCCTGAATTTCTCAACCGGCTCGACGAGATCATTGTCTTCCGTCAGCTCAGCCGTGACGAGGTGAAGGAGATCGCCGAGATCATGCTCAAGGAGGTCTTCAGCCGCATGGAGGAGAAGGGCATCCACCTCTCGGTGACCGAGGCCTTCAAGGAGCGCCTCGTTGAAGAGGGCTACAACCCCTCCTACGGTGCCCGGCCCCTGCGCCGCGCCGTGATGCGCCTGCTGGAAGACTCCCTGGCGGAGGAATTCCTCAGCGGCCGCATCGGCGAGGGCGACAGTGCCATCGTCGATGTGAACGACGCCAAGCAGGTGGTGATTCGCAAGGGCCTGGCCACTCCTGCCCTGCCCGAGCTGGCCGGCGCCAGCGCCTGATCCGCCGGTGATCGGGTCGTCCGCTCGCGGTTGTTCAATGAACGCCGTTCACCCCCAGCCGGCCATCCACCCCGCCAGCCGAGCCACCCCCAGCGAAGAGCCAGCCCTCCATGCCATCGCCCCCGCCCAGGTGCTGCGGGGGCCCGGAGCCTGGGCTGAGGCCCTGCCGCTGCTGCGGCCCCTCGGCCAGCACGTGCTGCTGCTGGGCCGCAGTGCAGCCACGGCGGGCCTGCGCGGCCAGCTGCAGGCCGACCTGGAGGCCGCAGGGCTGCGGGTGACCACAGGGCTGCTGTGGCATGACTGCTGCGAGGCCGACCTGGAGCGGCTGGCGCAGGAGGCCCAGGCGGCCGGGGCCGACCTAGTGCTGGCGGCCGGGGGCGGCAAGGTGCTCGATGCCGGCAAGCTGCTGGCCCACCGGCTGCAGATGGCTTGCGTCACCGTGCCCACCAGCGCCGCCACCTGTGCCGGCTGGACGGCCCTCGCCAACCTCTATTCGCCCCAGGGGGCCTTCAGGGGGGATGTGGCCCTCGCCCGCTGCCCCGATCTGCTGGTGTTCGACCACGGGCTGGTGGCCCAGGCGCCGGCCCGCACCCTGGCCAGCGGCGTCGCCGACGCGATGGCCAAGTGGTATGAAGCGTCGGTGAGCAGCGGCGCCAGCAGCGACGGCCTGATCCAGCAGGCGGTGCAGATGGCCCGGGTGCTGCGCGACCAGTTGCTGCTCGACGCCGAGGCCGCCCTGCGGGAGCCCGGCGGCGAGGCCTGGGTGCGGGTGGCGGAGGCCTGCGGCCTCACCGCCGGCCTGATCGGCGGCATCGGCGGCGCCCGCTGCCGCACCGTGGCCGCCCATGCGGTGCACAACGGCCTCACCCAGCTGCAGGCCACCCACGGGGTGCTGCACGGCGAGAAGGTGGGCTTCGGCATCCTGGTGCAGCTGCGCCTGGAGGAACTGCTGGGCGGGTCCCAGTTGGCGGCCCAGGCCCGCCGGCAGCTCCTGCCCCTGTTCCAGAGCCTGGCCATTCCCTGCACCCTGGCCGAGCTGGAGCTGGGGCAGGCCAGCCTGGCGGAGCTGGAGCAGGTGAGCGCCTTCGCCTGCGCCCCCGGCTCCGACCTCCACCACCTGCCCTTTGCCGTGGCCCCGTCCGACCTGCTGGCGGCCCTGGTAAGCACCACCAGCGGCGAGCGCCAGCCCGCGTGAGCCCGCCAGCCCTCTCCATCCAACCGGGCGACCAGCAGGGCTGTGAGGCGCTGGTGCATCAGGCGGCTACGGCCCTGCTGGATCTCCAGGGTCGCCAGCTGGCTGCGGCCGTGCAGTGGTGGCCCCTGGCCGGGCTGCCGGGCCGCTGGCCGGTGGCCGTGCTGGGGGCCGGTGCGCCGCTGCTGCTGCTGCACGGCTTCGACAGTTCTTTCCTGGAATTCCGGCGGCTGGCCCCCCTGCTGGCGGGCAGCTGCCAGCTGTTCATCCCCGACCTGTTCGGCTTCGGCTTCACCCCCCGGCCCCGCCAGGGCCCGTTCAACCCGGCGGGGGTGCTGGCCCACCTGGATGCCTTGCTGGAGGCGATCGCTGAGCGCGGCGGCGCAGACCAGCCGGGGGAAGGCATCGGCCTGATCGGCGCCTCGATGGGCGGGGCGGTGGCCGTGGAACTGGCCCGCCGCCAGGCCGGCCGGATCGGCCGGCTGCTGCTGCTGGCGCCCGCCGGCCTCACCGGCCGGCCTATGCCCCTGCCACCCCTGCTCGATGGGCTGGGGGTGCGCTTTCTGGCCCTGCCCGCAGTGCGCCGCGGCCTCTGCCGCAGCGCCTTCGCCGATCCCGAGCGCGACGTGGGCCCCGCCGAACTGGAGATCGCCTCCCTGCACCTGCAGGCTCCCCGCTGGGCTCAGGCCCTGGGAGCCTTCGCCCGCTCTGGAGGCTTCGCCGGCTGCGGCGATCCGCTGCCGCCCCAGCCCCTGCAGGTGCTGTGGGGCAACCAGGACCGCATCCTGCGCGGCCCCCAGAAGCAGGCGGCCCAGGCGCTGCTGGGGGATCGGATCGAGGCGCTGGAGCACTGCGGCCACCTGCCCCACATCGACCAGCCCGAGAGGGTTGCCGAGCGCTGGCTGGCCGCCCTGCCCCAACGCACCACCCCCCATGGCTGACCAGCCCTTGCTCAAGCTGCTCTCAAAGGCGCTGGAACTGTGGCTGCGCCAGCAGTGCGAGGCGGTGCAGAGCCTGGAGATCGAGCTGCTGGGCTCTGGCCGCGAGCTGCTGCGCGGTCGCCTGGCGGGGGTGCGGGTGCAGGCCCGGGGGGTGACGTACCAGCAGCTCGAGCTGGCCCTGGTGGACCTGCGGGTGGGCGATCTGCAGCTGCAGCTGGGCCAGCTCTGGCGCGGCCAGCCCCTGCAGTTGCCCCTCGAGATCGCCATCACCGGGCTCGTGGGCTTGACCCCGGAAGCCCTCAGCCGCTCCCTGCTCCAGCCCCAGTGGCAGACCCTGGCCGACGACCTGGCTGAGCAGCTGCTTGGCGTCAGCCCACTGGTGAGCCTGCGCATCCGCGACCAGCACCTGGTGTTCCAGGCCCAGGGGGTGGGCAGCAGCACACCGCTGGAGCTGGAGACCACCCTCCTGGCGGAGGACGGCGGCGTGCGGATCAGCGCCACCGCCGGTGGCAACGACGCCCTGTTGCCGATGGGCCCGGCCATCACGGTGGAGCGGGCGGCGATCGAGGCGGGCCTGGTGGTGCTGGAGGGCAGCGCCACCGTGATCACCACCTGATCCCCACCAGCCCCAGCGAGGGGGGGGTCAGCGCTGCAGCAGGGGGAGCACCAGGGTGACCAGGGAAACCACCACCGCCGGCACGAACAGGAAGCTGTCGATCCGGTCGAGGATGCCGCCATGGCCGGGGATGGCGTCGCCGGAATCCTTCAGACCCGCATCGCGTTTCATCATCGACTCGGTGAGGTCGCCCACCAGGGCGAACAGGGCCACCACCGCCCCCAGCAGGGCCCCAACCAACCAGCCCCAGGGCCAGCCGATCCAGCTGCCGCCGATCGCCCCCACCGCCATGGCGCAGGCCACGCCGCCCAGGGCCCCCTCCACCGTCTTGCCGGGGGAGATCGGCGAGAGGGGCCGGCGGCCCAGGCGCCGGCCGATCATGTAGGAGCCGATGTCGGTGGCCACGATCAGAAAACAGGCCAGCAGAGTGAGGGCCAGGCCACCATCGGGCAGGGCGCGCAGCTTGATCCAATGACTGGGCAGAAAGCCCAGATAGAAGAGACCGAACACCGAGGCGGCGATGTCGGCGATGGTGCCGGTGACCGGCTGCAGCAGCAGCCAGCCGCAGATCACCGCCCCCGAGGCCGGCAGCACTGCAGCCGCCACATCACCCGCCAGCCAGCCACTACCCGCCTGGCTGGCCGCCTGGGTGCTGAACAGCAGCAGCTGCACCGCCACCAAGGTGGTTTTGGTGGCTGGACGGATGCCCTTGAACTGGGCCATGCGGAAATACTCCAGCAGGCCCAGGTGCACGATCAGGCCCACCGCCACCGTGAACCACCAGCCCCCCAGCCACACCACCACGAAGCCGATGCCCCCGGCCGCCCAGCCGCTGAGCAACCGGGCCAGGGAGGTGGCCTGCCGGGGTCGGATCTCAGTGGACAAACGGGCGGGGAGGGGGGATCAGGGGCGCTCGGCCGCAATCAGGAACAGCGGCTCGGCTGCTGCCAGCTTGGCCTGGCTGCCGCGCCGCTGCATGCGGTGCACCGTGGCCTGCACCACCTGCAGGTCGATAGCGGCCAGTTGGCCCAGGGTATCGGTGGCGTCCACCAGCCCCTCCAGGCTGGCGGTGCTGATCACCAGCCGCCCCGTCGGCTGCAGCGCCTGCCACACCGCCTGCAGCACATCACCCAGAGGCCGGCCCACCTCCAACAGCACCCGGTCAGGCCGGGGGGGCAGCAGGGCCAGGCCGTCGGGGGCGGCGCCGGCGTGGATGTGCAGGTTGCTGATCCCGAAGCGCAGCCGGTTCTGCTCCAGCAGGGCGATCGCCTCCGGGTCGCGTTCCAGGGTATGCACCGCCCCGGCGGGCATCAGCCGGGCGATCTCCAGGGCCAGGGCACCGGTGCCGCCGCCCACGTCCCACACCAGGGAATCGCTCTGGGGGCGCAGGTGGGCCAGCAGCATCACCCGCAGCTCCATCGGTGTGGGGCTGAAGCCGGGGGCGTCGGCGAAGGCGGCGTCGGGCAGGCCCGGCGTCACGAAATCCCAGTGGTAGGGGGGTGGGGATCCGGCCACGGCTCCGGCGCTGGCTCAACAGGCCACAACCCTCACCGTATCAGCGATCTGGCCGGGCCAGCGCCGGGCCTGCTCCTGCAGCCAGGCCGCCCGTTCGCCATCGATCCGCTCGCCCGGGATCAACAGCGGAATCCCCGGGGGGTAAGGGCAGATCGGCTCGGCGGCGATCCGGCCGGTGGCGGCGGCCAGGGGCAGCGCCTCACTGGCGGCCCGCCAGGCCAGGCCCAGCGGCAGCTCCGGTTCGGCCACCAGCGGCAGGGGTGGCCGGCCGAAGGGCGGCAGCGGCGGCCCGCCCAGGGCGGCCTTCAGGGCCAGCAGCGCCCGCGGCAGCCGCCACTCCACCCCGGCAGGGGGCTGCTCCCCCAGGCAGAAGGTGAGCGTGCCCGGTTCCGGCAGCTCGGCGAGCACCCGCCGCTGCAGCAGCCAGGCATCGGCCTCCAGGCCGTTGATGCCCAGGGCGGCGGTGTGCAGCACCAGACGCAGCGGGTCCTGGTTGGCCACCAGCGGCAGGCCCAGGGCCTGGCAGCGCCGGCGCAGGCGGGCGGCGCGGGCCTGAGCGCGACGGCGGCGGCCCTGGCCGGCGGGGCTGGCGGCAGCCAGCAGGGAGGCCTCGGCCGAGGCCAGCAGCAGGGCACTGGGGCTGGAGGTCTGCAGCCAGAGCAGGGCCCGCTCCAGGGCCGGGAGCGCAACCCGCTGCCCCTGGGCCAGCAGCACGGCGCTCTGGGCGAGGCCGCCGCCCGCCTTCTGGCAGGAGAGCACCACCAGGTCGGCGCCGGTGGTCAGGGCCTCGCCGCGGCCGTGGGCCTGATCCACTAGCACCGGCAGCCCCGCCGCCTGCAACTGCTCCACCAGCGCCGGCAGCTCGGTCGCCTCCAGCCCCTGGTAGCTGGGCGACACCAGCACCGCCGCCGCCAGCGGACCGCTGCCCAGGGCTGCGGCCAGCACCCGCTCCAGCCAGGCCGGATCGGGCGGCAGCCACAGGCCCGTGGCCTGATCGAAGGGCAGGTCGAACAGCACCGGCCGCAGCTGGCCCAGCAGGCAGCCGTGCAACAGCGAGCGGTGCAGCTGGCGCGGCAGCAGCACCCGGCCGCCCGGCGGCGCCAGTGCCAGCAGGGCGGCCTGCAGCAGCCCTGAGGCGCCGTTCACCCCGAACCAGCAGTGGTCGGCGCCGAGCAGGGCGGCGCAGCGGCGCTGGGCCTCGGCCACCCCACCCTCGGCCTCCAGGGGGCCGCCGATCTCCGGCAGCTCCGGCAGGTCCCAGCGGCCGGGGGGCTGGCGCAGCAGCCGGGCCAGGGGCGGCGCCAGCCCCCGGCCGCGCCCGTGGGCGGGCAGGTGCAGGGCCAGGGGGGGCAGTAGTAGAGGGAGTGGCCGCCAGGATCGGCGCAGCAGCAGGGCAGGCAACAGCGGGCGCATCACCCCGGCGGGCTGCAGTTTCTAGAGTCTGCCCAGTCCAGCCGCCGCCGCCCCCGGCGGGCCACGCCCTTGCCCGTCGCGCCCGCCACCCCTGCAGCTCCGGGGATCTCCTCCTCCTCGACCGGTTACCGCCCCGACGCCGACCTGCGTTGGCTGCTGCTCCGCCCCTGGCTGCTGCTGGGCCGCCTCACCACCGTGCTCTGGCAGCTGGGCAGCCTGGTGGTGGTGCTGCTGGTGCAAGCCAGCAGCAGCGATGCCGCCACCCAGCGCCGCCTCGGCCAGCGCATCCTGCGTACCCTCACCCTGCTGGGCCCCTGCTTCATCAAGGTGGGCCAGGCCCTCTCCACCCGCCCCGACCTGGTGCGGCGCGACTGGCTGGAGGAGCTCACCCAGCTACAGGACAACCTGCCCCCCTTCCCCCATGGCGTGGCCCTGGCCACGATTGAACAGGATCTGGGCGCTCCGGCCCACCAGCTGTTTGTGGAGTTCCCCGACCACCCGATGGCTGCCGCCAGCCTGGGCCAGGTGTACCGCGCCCGCCTGGCCGGCGGCCACTGGGTGGCGGTGAAGGTGCAGCGGCCCAACCTCGACTGGATCCTGCGCCGCGACCTGGTGCTGATCCGCCTGCTGGGTTCACTGGCTGCGCCTTTTCTACCTCTCAACCTGGGCTTCGGGCTGGGGGAGATCATCGACGAATTCGGCCGCTCCCTGTTCGAGGAGATCGACTACCGCCGCGAGGCCGACAATGCCGAGCGCTTCGCCACCCTGTTCTCCGGCCACCCTGAGGTGACCGTGCCGGCGGTGGAGCGCCACCTGAGCGGCCAGCGGGTGCTCACCACCACCTGGCTGCACGGCACCAAGCTGCAGGAACGGCAGACGCTGGAGGCGCAGCGGCTCGACCCGGCTGCCCTGATCCGCACCTGCGTGATTTCCGGCCTGCGCCAGTTGTTGGAGTTCGGCTACTTCCACGCCGATCCCCACCCCGGCAACCTGTTCGCCCTGCCAGGCCGCACCGGCGCCATGGGCCATGTGGGCTACGTGGATTTCGGCATGATGGATTCGATCAGCGACGCCGACCGCCTCACCCTCACCGGGGCGGTGGTGCACCTGATCAACCGCGATTTCCGCGCCCTGGCCAACGATTTCGTGACCCTGGGCTTCCTCAACCCCAGCGCCGATCTCGAGCAGATCATCCCCGCCCTCGACGAGGTGCTGGGGGGAGCCATCGGCGAAAACGTGGGCGACTTCAACTTCAAGGCGATCACCGACCGCTTCTCGGAGCTGATGTACGACTACCCCTTCCGGGTGCCGGCGCGCTTCGCCCTGATCATCCGCGCGGTGGTGAGCCAGGAGGGGCTGGCGATGCGGCTGGATCCCTCCTTCCGGATCCTGCAGGTGGCCTATCCCTACGTGGCCCGGCGGCTGCTGGCCGGCGACACCGCCGAGATGCGCGAGAAGCTGCTGGAGGTGCTGTTCGACCCCCAGGGCCGCCTGCGGGTGGAGCGGCTGGAGAGTCTGCTGGCGGTTGTTGAGGGCGAGGGACCCGGGCCCGAGCTGCTGCCGGTGATGGGCTCGGGCCTGCGCCTGCTGCTCGGCCCCGATGGCGGCAGCCTGCGCCAGCGGCTGCTGCTCACCCTGGTGCAGGGCGACCACCTGCACACTGACGACCTGCGCGCCCTGGCCTCCCTGCTGCGCCGTACCTTCTCCCCCCGCCGCCTGGCCGGCGGCATGCTGGCCCGGCTCAACCCGCTCAGCTCAGCAGCCTGAGATCAGCGGCCTGAGATCAACTGCCGGCGGGGATGGTGAGCCAGCACACCACAATCGTGAGCGAGCTGAACAGCACCACCACCAGGGGCCAGAGTTCGTCGAGGCGGGTGAGCCGCCGCTCCATCTGCTCCCGCTCCGCCCCCTCCGCCAGGGCCTCCATGTCGCCGTAGCGGCGGCCGATCCAGAGCACCAGCACAAACGCCACCAGGGTGACCACGTAGGCCACCACGTACACCTTGTCGAGGAAGGTGAGGAAGGGCAGCTGGGGCAGTTCGGCCCGGTAGGTCTGCTGCAGGAACACCAGCGTGAGCAACACCGTGACCGGAATGCTGGCGCGGGCATCCTGCTCATCCGGCCGCACCTTGAACACCAGCAGCACCATCGCCATCAACACCGCCAGCGGCAGCAACAGGCGCCAGAACGCCGCCCAGGCCGAGGTGCCGTAGGCGATGTCGAACACCACCTGGCTGTAGTCGTTCTCAGGGCCCCCCAGTCCGAAGTTGGTGGCGTAGTGGTGGCGGTACTCGGCGATCGACCATCCCCGGTTGAGCCAGCCGATGATGCCGGCATAGAGACCGATACCGCTGTTCTGCAGATCGGGCTCCAGGCGGAGGTTGGTGAAGTCGAGCCCGCCGTCCACGTCGTCCACCTCCAGCACCAGCGGCAGGCTCACCGTGGTGAAGGGATAGTGGCGAAAGCTGGCGCGATCGATGTAGAAGCGGCCGATGTAGCCGAACAGCTGGTAGTAGCTGCCGTCGTTGAGCTTTTCGGGTTTGTCGGAGAAGGGCCGCAGCACCGGCTCGGCGTCCGACACCAGACCATTGAGCAGGTTGATCCGCTCGGCGATGCCCACCTGCTGGGCCTCCAGCAGATCCTGCAGCGGCTGATCCCAGCGCAGCCACACGTAGCCGTTGGAGGAAAAACTGGGGACGCTCAGATCGAGGTCGTAGGTGCTGTTGGCGTAGACGCCCACCTGCAGGTGGTGCTTCGCCCGCTCCAGGGCCTGCTGATCTTCAGCGGTCTCCGCCTCGCTGAGCCGTTCCCCCCGCAGGGAGGTCCAGTCGCCGGCGCGCAGCCGGGCCGGATCGGTGGTGAGGGCCCGGGAAGCGGAGGTGAGCCGCAGCGCATCCCGGTTCTGCATCGGCACCACGTCGATGTGGGCCAGGCCCAGCACCCCCAGAATGATCGCCAGCACCAGCGAGACGGCGGCCAGGATGTTCCAGCGCTTCTGCTTGCGCGCGGCCATGGCAGCCCGGGCTGATCGCCTGAGAGTACGGGGGCGCTGGCTGGGCGGCACGGTGGTGCTGCTGCTGGCCATGGCCGCAGCCAGGGCTGCCATCCCCACTCCCCCCGGCCCGGCCACCCAGGCCAGCAACGCCGCTCCGCCTCCTCTGCTGTTGGGCCAGTCGGCCCCCTTCTCCGGCCCCTCGGGCCAGCTGGGCCAGGAGTATCGCGAGGGGGCGGAGGCCTGGTTCGCCGAGGTGAACCGCCGTGGCGGCATCCACGGCCGGCCGATCCGCCTGGTGAGCCGCGACGATCGCTACGAACCCGCGCTCACCCTGCGCAACACCCGCCAGCTGCTGGAGCAGGACCGGGTGCTGGCGCTGTTCGGCTATGTGGGCACACCCACCAGCAAGGCCGTGCTGCCCCTGGTGGAGCGGGGGCGCGTCCCCTTCGTGGCCCCGCTCAGCGGCGCCCAGGTCCTGCGCCAGCCCCTGCGAGCCACAGTGTTCCACCTGCGGGCCCCCTACCAGGCAGAGATCGAGCGGATGGCGGATGCCCTGGTGCGCGATGCCCGCCACCGGATCGCGGTGGTGGCCCAGAACGACGCCTTCGGCGACGATGGCCTGGCCGCCAGCGGGCAGGCCCTGGCCCGCCACGGCCTGAAGCCCGTGGCCACGGCCAGGGTGGAGCGCAACTCCAGCCAGGTGGGCAGTGCCGTGGCAACGATCGCTCGCGCCCGTCCCAACGGGGTGATCATCATCGCGGCCTACCCCGGCTCGGCCGCCTTCAGCCGAGAGTTGCGCCGGCGCCGCAGCACAGCCCAGCTGATGAATGTGTCATTCGTGGGCACCCGCGGCCTGCAGGACGCGCTGCCAGGGGGCGAGGCCAGCGGCATCGGCATTGCCCAGGTGGTGCCCTTTCCCTGGAACCGGCGCCTGCCGGTGGTGGCCGACTACCAGCGGTTGATGCAACGCCGGTCGCCCATGGCCAGCTTCGGCTTCACCAGCCTGGAGGGGTTTCTGGCCGCCAGGATGGTCACTGAGGGGCTGGAGCGGGCCGGGCCCCGGCCCAGCAGGGAGGCCCTGATGCGCGGGCTGGAATCCATTCGCCAGCTCGACCTGGGTGGCTTCAGGCTGGATCTCGGCCCGAAGGACCGTGAGGCCAGCACCTTCACCGATCTCACCTTCCTGGGGGCCCAGCGCTGGGAGCCCTGAGGCGAGAGCTGGCTAGGGTCAGCCCCGCCCCATCCCCGCCGGCCGTGCCCCCTGAGCCCTTCCCTGCCCCCGTGAGCCTGAGCGAGGCCGCCAGCGACCTTGCCAGCGGCGACTTCGGCGACCTGGACATGGCCGAGCTGCTGCTGGAGTTCGCCCCCATCAGCCAGCCCCCATACCTGGTGGCCGGCGTGGGCCTGGCCATCAGCGTGCTCTGCGGCCTCACCTTTGCCCGGCTGGTGCAGGACCGTCTCGAAGGCTGGAAACAGGACCGACTGGCCCTGCTCCCCCTGGGCAACGCGGCCACCACCCTGCCCTACATCGGCGTGGTGATCGGTGTCACCCTCTTCATCGGCGGCAGCCTGCAGGTGTTCGGCTTCTCCAGCGGCGCGGCGCTGCTGGTGAGCTTCATCCTGTCGCTGGGCACGGCGGGCGCCCTCTGGGTGCAGCTTGAGCGGCTGATGGGCCAGGTTCAGGACGGCACCTTCAGCGCCGTGGACTTCGACAATTTCGACCAGTTCTTTTAGGTAGCCCGTTCGTTTATGCAGCCAGGTAGCCGTCGAGCATGCGCGACTGGGAGCGGATGCCCTCCAAGGCCTTGCGCTCCAGGTTGCGGGTCTTGTCACGGCTCATCCCCAGGGTCTTGGCGATCGAGCTGAGGCTCATCGGCTCCACCATGCCGCTGCCGTCGCTGTCGATGCCGTAGCGCATCTTCAGCACCCGCCCCTGCAGCTCCGGCAGCTGCTCCAGCAGCGCCCGCAGGTCCCCCTTCA
>Ga0208202_1000034_pt1 | contig 31202 bp, 11 predicted proteins | sample LakMenEpi27Aug08_FD_150738 | JGI IMG/M metagenome (GOLD analysis project Ga0208202, IMG submission 150738) | Freshwater microbial communities from Lake Mendota, WI - 27AUG2008 deep hole epilimnion (SPAdes) | ecosystem: Environmental > Aquatic > Freshwater > Lake > Epilimnion/Euphotic zone ... | reverse complement strand
TGTCAATTCCGAGGCGATGACCTTTGATTCTAATATCATTTTCGGAGATAAATAAGAAATAATCTTCTAGTTGCATAATTAATTTTCCTCTTAATTTTATTTCATTTTTACCGCTTATTTATAGTATTTCCTGTTCGCAGGAGGTACATTATCAATGTTAAAAAGTTTAATCAGCAAAGGTTTAACTGTGCCACACAGGTGTGAGAACCGTTATAATAAATCTAATCAACAGAATATTCAAAAATCCGATTCTTCAAAAAATTGGCGAGATGACGAGAATATTAAAAATATTCTCATTCAAGCAGTAGCTGATCCTGATTACCATCAATTACAAGATTTACTTAAAAATCATCACTGGCAAGCGGCTGATCGCCAAACGACTAAACTATTATTAAAAATTTTTGGGAAGGCTTACTGGAATGAGGTTTATCCTGAAGATATTGCTCAATTTCCTTGTTTAGAACTCAAACAAATTGATCAACTTTGGCTTCATTACAGCAATGGTCATTTCGGTTTTAGCATTCAACAAACTATTTGGTCTAGTCTCGGTGGTCTGGTAGATTATGAAACTAAAAAGAAACTCGGAGATCGCCTGGGCTGGCGTAAAGAAGGACGATGGCTCAATTATGATCAACTCAACTTTGGGTTAGAGCCTAATGCGCCCCTGGGTCATTTACCCGTTCATTGGCTAATTTTTGAAGAAAATCTTTGTTATCCAGTTGTCTCACTTTCTGATAGTCAAAAGTCTCTGGCTTCTTGGCGAGTTGGTAATTGGTTATTATGGCAACTTCATCTTGTGTTGTCCAAAGTCCAAACCTGTGGAATTATTCCTCTGTCGGATTTTTAAATTGAAGACTAAAGTTGTCGTTGAATTAAGGCTAGATTGCGGAATTTGCTTTTAGGAAATCAAAAAAGCTGAGGGCTGATAGCTAACTACTGACCGCTAGATTGCTGGTCTAAAAAAGTAGCTGCGCCGAGTTTTAATTTTATTGTTTTCAAAAGAGTACACATCAGCAAAACCCTCATTCAGTTGAGAGCCATTTTTATGTATGCCAATAAACTGTCCCCAGCATGAACCATACTTCTCTGCGACAACAATATGTTCAATAAGATGTTTACCAGATACAATGATTCTGTCATACTGATAAAAATGCAGAAGTTTATCAATACCAATCAAATCGTGATAACCTGGACGTTGATAGATAATATTTTTATCAAAATACTTGACTAATAATTTAAAATCAGAAGAATCAATAGCCTCAAATAAATTAACGATTAATTCTTCATTGGCTGTAATATTTTGAGAATTAATAGACTGATACATAGTTAATGTCTCCGTTACGTTCATTTACCAATTGCCTCCCAAAGTTGTTGTTTAATTAGGTCTAATTTGAAGAATTTCCTTCAGACCTTTAAGTAAAACCTGATTATCCGCAGATGTACCAATCGAAGCTTTAAAACAATATTCATCTAAACCAGCTTGCAAACCACAATCCTGAACAAAAATTTGCTTGTCCTGAAGTGCTTGAACCAACTGCTTTGATGGAATTCTCAATGAATGGGTTCCAATAAACAAGAAGTTGGTGGATGATGGATATACCAAACAACCCAACTGCGCTAGATTCTGTGCCATAATTTCTCTTTCTTGACAGATTTTTTCAATATTGGAATTTACATAATCTATATCTTTTAAGGCAACAACAGCAGCCGCAAGAGCGATCGCATTGACTGAAAATGGGTTAGCAACTCGATAAAGATAATCAATGATTGTTTCATTAGCAATACTATAACCTACCCTAAGCCCAGCCAGACCAAAACTTTTTGAGAAACTACGCAAAACCACTAAATTAGGATATTGATCAACTAGGTCTATTACCGTTTCTTGGCAAAATTCATAATAGCATTCATCCACCACTACAATGCAATCCACTTCATTAAGGATTTTGACAATAATCTCTCGTGAGACATAATTAGCGGTAGGATTATTCGGATTAGCAATAAAAATAAGTTTTACTTCAGGGGTGACTTTCTGTAAAAGACGAGGAACTTCTAACCCAAAGTCATCTAATCTATTAACAAAAATTGGATTACCGCCAACAATCTTTGTTGCGTGTTGATAAACAAAAAATGTTGGAATCGGAATTAAAACATTCTCGCCGAATTTGACAAAAATCTTGAGCAGTAATTCAATGATAGCATCTGAGCCATTTCCTACAAAAATTTGTTCTTTTCTAGTATTCGTATAATTAGCTATTGCAGTCCGTAGAGAATGATGCAAAATTTCTGGATATCTGTTAACTGTCGTTGCGGCCTTGATCATTTCTTGGATGACGAGAGGAGAAGGTCCATAGGGCAACTCACTTTTGTCCAAAAAAACGCCTCTGTCGTGATTCAATAAGTCAGCTTTAGGAGCATTTAATGCTCTAATATGTTCGTTGATCAGATGTTTCATTTTAAAAATTACCTAATGGAAGTTTTGGAATTAATCCAGACAAGAACTTGAAGAAATTAGGACAAGTAAGTGGGCTTAATTAGTTCTTAGAAGTAGAACAAGCTTCTAGCCTTTGGACGGGCAGGATGCCTATCCCACATTTTATATTTAATCACCCAGAAACGGGAGAAATTTTCCAAGTCGAATCTGGCAAAAGTTCTAGAACTGTTTGATGATAATCAAATAAACTTTCTCGATGTCCCACACTAATAAACGTTGTTTTTATTTCTTTTAACTGTTGATATAAATTCTTTTCATTGATCAAATCCAAAGCACTAGTTGATTCATCTAAGATAACAAAATGAGGACGGGTCACTAATATTCGGGCAAAAGCCAGACGTTGTTGTTCCCCTAGTGATAATATATTTTCCCAGGGGACTTCTTGATCAAAGCCTCCAACTCTGGTAAGCACATCTTGAAGGTTTACTTGTTGTAGAACTTCACTGAGTTCTTGATCGCTCACTTGACGATCTACATTCGGATAAAGTAATTGTTCGCGTAATGTTCCTAGAATGATATATGGACGCTGGGGTAAAAAGAGGATTTCTTTGCCTGGTGGTCGTATTAAACGTCCAGTGCCTGAATTCCATAAACCGGCGATCGCTCTTAAAAGAGAACTTTTGCCACGTCCACTCGGTCCAACAATTAATAAACCCTGTTCTGATGCTAACTCAATTGTTAAATTTTCAACGATTACTTTTTCATAATTAGGAGTTTGTAAGGTGACATGATCAAAAGCGAGGCGGTTTTCTTCAATACTTTTAATGGTGCTTACACCCTCAACTTCCTGGGTAATCGTTTCTAAGGTTTCTGAAAAAGTCACTAAACGCTCAATATAACTAGAAAGTCGTCCTGAAGTTGCAAATTCAGTGATCAATGTACCCAAAGCTGTGGCAAAAAGATTGGCGGCTAAACTAGCCTGATTTACCTGTCCAAAATCAATTTCATCTCTAATATATAAAGGGGCGACGAGTAAAAAGGGAAACACGTTAATAATTGACTGATAGCCTCGATCAAAAAAGTTCTTATTTCTTTCCCAATTAATCTTTTGTAAAGCAGTTTGAATCAAAGAACTAAATCGTTTTTTAAGAATATTAAATTCTTGATCTTCTCCCTGAAAAAAAGCAATGGATTCGGCATGATTACGAACATGGGTAACAGCATAATTATAATTGGCTTCAACTTCGAGTTCTTCTTGATTAATGTTATTAAATTCTTGGCTTAAATAAAAGGCAATCAAATTACCGATAGTGGTATAAATAATCAAAACCACTCCAATGGTTTTAGAAATCTGCCAGAGAATCACGAAAAAAACTATCATTTCCAAGATTTTCTCGACACAAGTTGCAAAAAAACTGAGGGTTGTTTTGGCGATGGGTTTAATTTCTTGGGTTAGACGTTGATCAGGATTATCAATGTTTGAGTCAAAGTTAATCTTATAATAGGCACGATTGCTAAAATATTTCTGCAACATATAATCATTCAGCCATTCATACCAGTCAAGGGCCATTTTCTCTCTCACAAACTTAGAAAGTCCCGTTAAGAGAGTGATCAACACAAAGCTAACAACCAAAATAAAAAGATTGTTCGTAAACCCAGATAAATTTTTCTCATCAATTACATTAACCAATTGACGCAAAATAAAACTATTGAAGGCAGTAACAGCCACTAAACAGATGATTAATGATAGCAAAAGTATTAACATTCCCCAGGATTTAATAACCTCAGAAAAAACTCTACCATCTGCTTCCATTGGATACCAATAGGCTTCAAGAACTAACTTCAGTTTATTCCAAAATTCTAGAAAATTAAGCTTTGAATTAGATTTTTTTTGCGCTTGCTTAGGAATATGTTGTGATTGCATAGTTATAAATTAAGTAAATGAATTTTTCCAATAGGGTAGTTGATTAAATTACAGATCAGCAAGCAAAACTTTGCTTTAGGTTTCAGGTTGATTAAAATACTCTTGTATAGATTTTTTAAGTTGATCAGCCAAAATTTTGACATTGGGTTCATAGAGCATTTGTCCATGATTTCCTGGTACGGAAATCACTTGCACAGGTTTGTTACTATAAGGTTGCCATCCCCAATCGGATTGCTGATAATGGGACATGGCTTGATGTTCTTGCACCACAATTTCTTTGACATCTTGGGCGCGAAATAAAACAATAGGGGCAGAAATTACAAAATTAGGTTGATAAGCCGCATAATTGAGGGTGACTCGTTTCATCACCTCAAGATTAGTTCTGAGCAAAGATAGGGTAGAATGTTCTGGCAACACGTTGTGATGATATAACGCCTCCGCCGCAAGATACCAACGGTTTTGATCATCGGATTGGGCAGCTAATTGTTCATAGTTAAGACCTAAAGAAATTCCTTTAACAGCCTCAATTCGTTCAATCATATTCCAGATCCAATCTAGGTCGCTTCTTTTGGTAATATAATCGGGATTAGCCACCAGTCCCGCATCAAATATTCCCAATAAACTGATTATTTTCCCTTGTTGTTCTAGTTGAAAAGCCATTTCTAAGGCAACAGAACAACCCGATGAATATCCTATTAAGATATAAGGCCCTTTCGGTTGTTTTTGTTGTAAGGTTTTGATCAGCGAACTGGCATGATCTTCTACTGAAATGGGGAGGGGATGAGAACCATCCCTGCCTGGTGTTTCTAGTCCATAAACAGGATGTTCATCGGCAAAATTCATGGCAAAATCTCGAAAATAGAAGGCGTGTCCATTAGACCCAGCAACACAAAATATAGGGGTTTTCTGTCCCGAAGCTTGCAATACTAATAAGTCAGAAATAGACGGTTGTACCTCAAATTGAGACAGTTGTTGTGCCAATTGAGCAATGGTGGGATGCTGAAACAAACTGGTTAAAGACAGTTCCTGGTTAAAGCTTTTTTGAATCTCATTTAGGAGCTTAATCGCTAGTATTGAATGACCGCCTAAATCAAAAAAGTTATCATGAATGCTAATTTTTTTACATTCAACTATTAAAGACCAAATTTCGGTTAGTTGTTGTTCAATTTTGTTACGAGGAGCTTCATATAGACTTTGGGATTCATGATTAGGATGGGGTAAAGCTTGACGATCAATTTTGCCATTGGGGGTTAAGGGAAATTCATCTAACCTGATAATTTGGCTAGGAATCATATAATCAGGTAAATGAGTTTTGATGTGTTGTTTTAATTGTTGGGAAAGATCATCAATTCGTTCTCCTGTAACATAGGCCACTAATTGCTGATTATTTTCAGTTTTATGTAAATTGACAATTACTTCTTTAATGGCAGGATGCTTTAACAACACTGCTTCAATTTCCCCTAATTCAATGCGAAATCCCCGCAATTTGATTTGATGATCAATGCGTCCTAAAAATTCAATATTGCCATCATTTTGCCATTTAGCTAAGTCTCCCGTTTTGTAAATTCGTTCGATTTTTCCTAATAGGTTAACTTCAATAAATTTCTCCGCCGTTAAGTCAGGACGATCCAGATAACCCCTGGCTAATCCTGCTCCTCCTATATGTAATTCCCCTGGTACTCCGATAGAAACTGGTTGTAAGTGAGAGTCTAAAATATAAACCTGCACATTGGGAATCGGACGACCAATGGTTATTTTCTCCTCAAAAGATGTATATTTTGCGATCGTTGCACAAACACTTCCCTCTGTTGGGCCATAACCATTAAAGAAATTTCGTCCTTGTGACCATTTTTTCACCAATTCAGGGGAACAAGCTTCCCCTGCAACAATGATAGTTTGCAAAGAGGGTAGATTTTCCCAGGGTAGCACTGCTAAGGCTGACGGCGGTAAAGTAATATGGGTGATAGCATCATCCCGTAATCGCTCAACTAAGGGTAAACCAGGCATTAAATTGTCTTTATTTCCCAAATAAAGCGTTGCTCCCCCTCCCCAAGCCATCAAAACTTCCCAGATAAAAGCATCAAAACTAAAGGAAGCAAACTGAAGCACTCGACTTGAGGGATGCACATCAAAAGTTTCAATTTCAACCAGAGCTAAGTTACACAAACCTTTATGCTCAACCATTACCCCTTTTGGTTGTCCTGTTGAACCCGAAGTATAAATCACATAAGCCAGGTCATTAGGCTTACTTTGAAGTGCTAAATTATGGCAGAGAAATGACTCAAAATTAAGCCGATCTAAATTAATTAACTGACCAGAAAACTCCGAGAAAAACCCAGATAATTTATCATTGATAAAACTTTGCGTTAATAAGAGCGAAATTTTACTATTTTCTAATATATATTTAATTCGCTCTTCTGGATAATTGGAGTCAATCGGAACATAAGCTGCACCTGCTTTAAGAACTGCCAATAAGGCGATCGCCATGTCTAAAGAACGTTCAATACAAATTCCAATCAAGGTATCAGGTTTAATTTGATAATTTTGATGCAAGAAATGAGCTAACTGGTTAGCTTTTTGATTTAGTTCTTGATAAGTTAAACTTTGTTCTTCAAAGACTAATGCTATATTGTCAGGGGTTTTATTTACTTGTTCTTCAAATAAATCAACTAAGGTTTTATCTTGAGGATAATTTGTATTTGTTTGATTCCAAAGTTCTAATTTTTCTTGGTCAGCTTTGGTTAGCCAAGATAGGGTCGAAATTGTTTGCTGTGGGTTAGTAACAATTTGTTGTAATAAAACTTCCCAATGTTCTGCCATTCGCTGAATGGTTATTGTTTCAAATAAATCAGTTGCGTATTCCCAGTTACAATTTAATTGACCATCAGATTCTAAAGCTAAAAGGGATAAATCAAACTTAGAAAAGGGATAACTTGAGTCTATCCATTCAATCTTTAATCCTGGCAAATTGAGAGCTTCACTGTCATTATTTTCCACAGCAAACATTACTTGAAAAATAGGATTATAGCTAAGGCTACGAACAGGTTTTAATTGTTCGACAAGAAACTCAAAAGGAATATCCTGATGCTGATAAGCGTCTAAACAAGTTTGACGAGTTTGGTGTAAAAATTGTTGAAAACTTTGTTCCGACTTAATTTGATTTCGCAGCACTAAGGTATTGGCAAAAAAGCCGATTAATCCTTCAGTTTGAGGATGGGGACGATTGGCAATAGGGGAACCAATACATAAATCATCTTGGCGGCTATAACGAGAGAGTAAAAGATTAAAAACCGCCAATAAAAGCATATATAAACTTACCCCCTCTTGTTGGCTGAGGGTTTTTAATTGCTCAGTTAATTCAGGGGTTAAGGTATGGCTATAATGAGATCCTTTATAACTTTGTATTGGTGGACGAGGATGATCTGTGGGTAATTCTAATCGTGGTGGTGCGTCTTTTAGTTGTTGTTTCCAATAGTTAATCTGGGTTTCTAATACCTCTCCCTGTAACCAATTTCGCTGCCAAGTTGCAAAGTCGCTATATTGAATTGGTAAGGGTTCAAGGGTTGGTTTTTGTCCTTGGGAAAAGGTAAGATAAGCATGGCATAATTCACGAATAAAGATACCTATTGACCAGCCATCACTGCTGATATGGTGCATATTTAGCAGCAAAATAAATTGGTCGTCTTTCAATTGTAGTAATTTAGCTTTAAATAAAGGGCCAGTTTTGAGATTAAACGGTTCTTGAACATGATTATTGATTAAGGTTTGAACCATTATAGACTGAGTTGGTTGATCAAGATTGCTTAAATCTTGTACGCTCAAAATGTTAAAATTTTCTATATTTTTAATCCGAATTTTGGGTTGCCCTTCCACAGTGGGAAAATACATTCGCAAACTTTCATGGCGATCGATGACATAGGCTAAACTCTCAGAGAGAACATCAACATTAAGTTTTCCCTCCAATTGTAAACTCATGGGCATATTATATGTGGCATTAGAGTTTTCAATTTGCCCTAAAAACCAAAGTCTTTGTTGAGCGAACGAAAGCTGTTTTAAGGCATTTGTAGGTAATTTAGGAATATCTTTTTGAGATGTAACAGCTTGGTCTTTAGCTGTATTTAAAAAAGCTAAAATTTCTGTTTTATTAATTTTTATTTGTTGGATTAATTCAGATGGAATGTCATTTTTTGTTTTCCGAAGACGTAACTTGTCTCCATCAGCAGAAATTCGACATCCGAGTTCCCGCAACCGGCCCATTAACTTAATAATTTGTTGATCATTACTCATAATTCAATTTCCTCTTCATCTAAAGGTTGAGAATCCTCTGAAGCATTAACCCATAAACAGGTATCAAGATAGTTCGCTAATTCCTTGAGAATGGGATATTCAAATACTTTACTTAGGGGTAATTCTATTTTTAATTGGTCACGAATACGGGCAATTAACTGGGTCGCTAAAAGTGAATGTCCTCCCAAATTAAAGAAATTATCCTGTCGAGAAATTACCTCATATTTAAGTAGTTTAGCCCATAAACCTGCCAATAATTCTTCTGTAGGGTTTTCAGGTAATTCAATGTCAGTTAATAAGATAGGTGTATTCGGATCAGGAAGAACTTTACGATCTATTTTTCCATTGGGCGTTAAGGGTAATTTCTCCAGTTGAACAAAATGACTGGGAATCATATAATCGGGGAGGGTTTGCCCTAAAAACTCTCGGAACTGGGCAATTAAAGCGGGATCAAGATGATTAGTTTCTAGGGTTAAAGGTTGGTTAGCATAATTTTTCCAGCTTAGGGAATCTAAGCTATTTTTAGAAGCAAAACGAGGCTGACTAAAAGGATAGGTTGTATTACGTTGAAAAATGACTTGATAAGTGGAAAATTCGCGATCGCTATATTGAACAAATGGAGTATAGGGTAAGTCCTCCGTCAAGGTTCGTAATGCTTCAGGGTTGATACCAATTTCCATCTGGCTTAAAATGGCTTTCAATTGTTTAACGGTTCCCTCAAACTCAGGAACTTTTTCCAATAAAACCATTTCTGAAATTAGACGAATATTGGGAATATTTTCAATCCCTAACAAATCAGGTTTTTGAGTGTCTAAAATACGTTGAATCTTTTCTAGACTGAGTTGTTCTACTTCCCAGTTTAACCATTGCCATTCTGCAACTAATGGTTGAGGTTGATCTAAATATAGGACAACATCGTAACGAAAACGATTCATTTCTGTCTGATTATAACCCCGTTTTAATTCAATTTGGACTTGACTAATACGAGGATATTTTTGTTTTAGGAAAATAAAGAAATCTGGATCAATCAGTAATTCTTCTTCTGTCCTCAGACCGTTTCTAATTCGTTGACGTAATTCTTTAATGGATAGGTCATCATCCGCACGATAAAATTCAACGGCTGTATGGAAAGCCTCTAGAAGTTTAAGGTTTCTCACATCCCCAATTAAGATTTTACCCCCTGTCTCTATAGAGTTGATTGCCCCATCTAAAACACCCAATAGGTAATCAACTGAGGGGAAATATTGAATCACAGAATTGAGAATAACTAAATCATAACTTTGGGGAGTAATTCCCTCAAATTGGTTCGCTGAACTTTGCTTTAATGTAACCTTTTTCTCAAGATTTTGTAATGTTAAGTTTTCCTGAACATACTGTAAAGCTTTGGTTGAAAAATCCGTCCCGAAAAAGGTTTGACAATGGGGCGCAATTTTAAATAATAACATCCCTGTTCCACAACCAATTTCCCAAACTCGTTTAGGTGCTAATTCTAGAATTTGTTCAACAGTTTTGTCTCGCCATTCTTCCATCAAATTTTGAGGAATCGGTTCTCCTGTATAGCTATCATTCCAACCTGCTAAATTAAGGGTAAAATCTTTTTCAGGAGTCTGGGGTTGAAAGTAAGCTCTATTGAAAACTTCTTGCCACATTTCCACCTGTTCTCCTTGTAAATATTCAGTTTCTGAGTCTTTTTTAGAGAGAACAATATAAGCCACCAAATTGGCATCAAAATCTGTATTTTTTCGTGCAATAACAACAGATTCCTTGATGTCTGGATGTTTTACTAAAGATGCTTCAATTTCTCCTAATTCAATGCGAAATCCTCTAATTTTAACTTGATGATCAATGCGACCTAAGTATTGTAAATTACCATCTAATAGCCAACGAGCAAGATCACCTGTTTTGTAAATTCGCTCAGTTTGGTTAAATAGATTAAGATTAATGAATTTTTCCGCGCTAAGATCGGGACGATTCCAATAACCTTGGGCTAAACCTGAACCTGCAATGCAAAGTTCTCCAGGAATACCAGGGGCCACAGGTTGATTATAACTGTCTAGAATATAGAGGCGAGTATTCGCGATCGCTTTACCGATAGTTGGTTCTTGTTGAGCATTTCTGAACACTTTTGTAAAGGTAGAATAAGTTGTATCTTCCGAGGGGCCATAAAGATTATAAATCAATTTGGCGGATGTCTGTTTATATAAAGCTTGTACTAAACCGTTTTTTAATGGTTCACCTGCTAAATTTATCACTTGGACTGTTGCTGGAATAGCATTCATATTAAGCAATTCAGCCGCAGCACTTGGTACGGTATTAATTAAGGTAATAGGCACAATGCTGTTACGAATTTGCTCAGTATCCAGGGCATTTTTAACGATAATAATACTACCTCCTTGAGTTAGGGGAACAAACATTTCAAAGATGGAAAGATCGAAACAAATTGAGGTTGATGCTAAGACCCCTGAGAGTTGTTCTGCACTGAAGACGGAATGCGCCCATTCAAGCAGCACTGTGGTACTAGAATGGGCAATAGCAACCCCTTTGGGTTTACCTGTAGAACCAGAGGTATAAATAATATAAGCTAAATCATCAGGATTACTTTGACGAGGAGGATTATTAATTGATTGATTTTGCCATTTTTTCTGATCTAATGAAATGATAAAACAAGAATTATCTTGTTGTTTAAGCGATAACTTTTCTTGAAATAAATCAGTTGTTATTAATATAGGTACTTGACTATCTTCAAGTATAAAGTGAATGCGATCACGGGGATAATTAGGGTCAATGGGAACGTAGGCACTACCTGTTTTCAGAATAGCTAATAAACTGATGATCATTTTAGGCGATCGCTCAACACAAATTCCTATTAACAAATTATCTGGTAATTGATGTTGTTTTTTGTAATCTAATAAATAATTAGCTAGTTGATTAGCTTTTTCGTTCAGTTGCTGATAACTTAAGCTTTGTTCTTTAAATACAACAGCAATATTGTCAGGGGTTTTTGTTACTTGATATTCAAACAAAGTGACCAAAGTTTGATCTTTTGGATAATCAATATCGGTTTGATTCCAGATTTTAAATTGTTCAATTTCTGTCGTTGTAATAAACGGTAATTTATAAATAGATTGTTGAGGAGAATCAACAATTGCTTCTAGCAAAATTTCCCAATGTTGTGCCATCCTTTGAATGGTTTCCCCTGCAAATAAATCTGTGGCGTATTCCCAAACACAATGAAGCTTATTATCATACTCGGATAAATCTAATTTCAAATCAAACTTAGCAAAGGGATAATTCTGTTCAAACCATTTAATCTCAAGTTCTGGCAAACTAATTTTAGTACCTACCTCTGAGGTATTTTGCAAGACTAACATAACCTGAAATAAGGGGTTATAACTGAGACTTCTTTCTGGTTGTAATTGTTCGACTAAATACTCAAATGGGATATCCTGATGAGCATAAGCATCTAAACAAATTTGTCGAGTTTGTTGCAATAAATCTATAAAACTGTTATCAAAATTAATCTTATTTCTTAATACCAAAGTATTGACAAAAAAGCCCATCAAATCTTCAGTCTGACGATGGGTGCGGTTAGCAATAGGAGAACCAATACACAAATCACTTTGACCACTGTATCGAGACAGTAAAACACTAAAAGCAGCTAAGGCAGTCATAAAAAGGCTAACGCCCTGTTTTTGGCTTAAATTTTTAAGTTTATAAGTTAATTCTGCCGTCAACTCATATTCATAGAGAACCCCTTTATAACTCTGCTGTGGAGGACGAGAATAGTCTGTGGGGATTTCTAGTAAAGCAGGTGCATGGTTGAGTTGATTTTTCCAATAGTTTAATTGGGTTTCTAAAATATCTCCTTGTAGCCAATTTTGTTGCCAAGCTGCATAATCAGTATAGTCAATCGGTAAAGGTTCCCATTGAGGAGTTTGACCTTTAACTAAGGCACGATAAACTTGTTGCCATTCTCGCTTAAATACTCCCATTGACCAACCATCACTGATGATGTGGTGCATATTAATTAAGAGGACAAAATCCCTTTCCCCTAATTGTAATAATTTGGCTTTAAATAGAGGGCCAGTATTTAAGTTAAAAGGTTCTTGTGCGTGGTTATTGACCAATTCTTGTAGGATTTCTTTTTGCGTTTTAGAATCAATATTTTGTAAATTTTCAATGGTTAAGACTTCTATTTCTTCGGGATTTTGAATGATGACTTGAGGTTTTCCATCAACGGCGGGAAAATAAGTGCGTAAAATTGAATGGCGTTCAATTAAATAGAAAAAGCTTAATTTTAAGACTTCTAGATTGAGATTTCCTTGAAGTTGTAATGCCATAGGCATATTATAAATTGCCGATATTCCCAATCCTTCAAGTTGGGCTAAAAACCAAAGTCTTGATTGAGCAAAAGAGAGAGTTTTTGGGGCATTTTGGGCTTGGGGAATAATGGGGGGTAAACTAACTGCTGATGATACTTGACTAATTTCTGTAGCTAATTCTGATAATTGGGGATGTTCAAATACTTTACGAACGGCTAATTCTACCCCAAAACTATTACGAATACGGGTGACTAATTGGGTAGCTAATAGGGAATGTCCCCCCAATTCAAAGAAGTTATCTCGACGACCTACAGACTTAATTTTCAAGAGGTCTTGCCATAAACTGGCTAATAATTCTTCTGTGGGAGTAACAGGCATTTTGCCATCGGTGAATGTGTTTAAATCAGGGATCGGTAGGGCTTTTTTATCTAATTTTCCATTAGGGGTTAGGGGAAGAGTTTCCAAGATCATAATCTGACTGGGAATCATGTAATTGGGTAAACGGCTTTTCAATAAGCTTTTCAGTTCATCCCTGAGATCACGGTGTTTTTCTTGCAGGATAATATAAGCTACTAATTGCTGATTATTTTCAGTTTCATATAGGTTAACAACAGCTTGTTTAACGATGGGATGCGCTAATAAAACCGTCTCAATTTCTCCCAATTCAATGCGAAATCCCCGCAGTTTTACTTGCTGATCAATACGTCCTAAAAATTTCAGATTTCCATCATCTCCCCATTTTGCTAAATCTCCTGTTTTATAAATTCGTTCAGTTTTCCCCAATAAGTTAACTTCAATAAACTTCTCAGCCGTTAAGTCTGGACGATTGAAATATCCCCTCGCTAAACAGACTCCTGCAATACATAATTCTCCTGGTATGCCTGGTGGTAAGATTTGCTGATTCCCATCTAAAATATAGGCGCGAATATTATCTAACGGTTTACCAATATTGGGTTCTTGACCATTTGCTTGACAAAGAGAAAGTGTCGCTGTTACCGTCGTTTCTGTAGGGCCATAGCAGTTAAACAACTGTCTTTGGTTTGCCCATTTCTCTACCACTTCAGCCGAACAAGCTTCCCCCCCAACAGCTATATTTTCTAAATAGGATAAGTTGGCTTGATGTAAAACAGATAGGGCTGAAGGCGATAAAAAGCTATGGGTTATTTTGTTAGTTTCTAGAAAGTTTACTAGGGTTTGAGTTGGTAGTAATGTTTCTTTTTGGGCTAAGTATAAACAAGCACCATGACTAAGATTAGCCGCAATTTCTCCAATGGATAAATCAAAACTAAAAGACCCAAATTGAAGTAAGCGACTTTGCGGTTTAATGTCTAATAATTTGCCCCAATTTAAGCAAAGATTAACAATTGATTGATGTTCAATCATTACCCCTTTAGGTTGTCCTGTTGAACCCGAAGTATAAATCACATAAGCTAGGTCATTAGGCTTATTTTGAACTGTTAAATTGTGGCTTGGAAATAAGTCATAATCAAACCGATCTAAATCAATAAATTGGCTTAAAGATTTTAGGTGAGATAGGGATAATTTATCTTGAACAAAACTCTGGGTTAAGAGGAGTGAAATTTTACTATTTTCTAAAATAAATTTAATTCTATCTTCTGGATAATCGGAGTCAATCGGAACATAAGCAGCACCCGCTTTTAAAACTCCTAATAAACCGATAACCATTTCTAATGAACGTTCGGTACAAATCCCAATTAAGTTATCTGGTTCAATCTGATAGTTTTCTCGTAAATAATGAGCTAACTGGTTAGCTTTTTGATTGAGTTCTTGGTAGGTTAAGCTTGTCTGTTCAAAGACTAATGCTATATTATTAGGGGTTTGATTAACCTGTTTTTCAAATAAATCAACTAAAGTTTTATCTTGGCAATAGTTACTATCCGTTTGATTCCAAATTTCCAGTTGTTTTTGGTTAGATTCCGTCAGCAAAGGTAAAGTATTAATTGACTGTTGAGGATGATCAACAATTCCCTGTAATAAGACCTCTAAATGTTTTGCTATTCCTTGAATGGTCTTGGCTTCAAATAAATCTGTCCGATATTCTAATTCTGCGATTAACCCCTGGGGAGTTTCCCGACAAATCAACCCTAAATCAAATAACGTTGTTTTGTTTTCCCAATCAAAATTACTGATAGTTAACTCTGACAATTCTAAGGTCTCTTGAGATTCATTTTGTAAGGTAAAAAATAATTGAAATAGAGGATGATTGCTCGGTGATCGCTCGATTTGTAATTCGTCAATCAATTTCTCAAAGGGTAAGTCTTGATGATCATAAGATGCCAGGGTTTTATCCTTAACTTGTTGCAACAATTCCAAAAAAGTAAGATGACTTTGTAAATTAGTTCGTAAGGCTAAAGTGTTCACAAAAAAGCCCATTAACGGCTCTAACTCTTGGCGGTTTCGATTAGCGATCGCCGTTCCAATGACGATATCTTCCTGTCCACTATAGCGATAAAGTAGCACCGTAAAGGCAGTAAGAAGGGTCATAAACAGAGTTGTTCCTGATGTTTGACTTAATCCCTTCAATTGCTGTGTTAAGGTCAGGCTGAGGTGTATAGATTGACTAGAACCTTCATAGGTTTGTACAGAGGGACGTGGTTTATCAATGGGAAATTCTAAGAGAGGGGGAGCATTTTTTAATTGTTGCCGCCAATAATTGAGTTGGGTTTCTAGTATTTCTCCCTGTAACCATTGTCGCTGCCAATGGGCAAAATCAGCGTATTGAAGAGCTAATTTTGGCAAAGAAGCAGGTTGATTCAGACGAAAAGAACTATAAAGAGTAGATAATTCTTGATGAAATAGAGCGACTGACCAACCATCAAAAATGATGTGATGAATAACCAACAATAAAATATGAAATTGAGGATTGATTTCGAGTAATTTTACGCGTAATAAAGGACTCGTTGATAAGTCAAAAGGGGTTTGCAGTTCTTCGGCTGCTAATTGTCGCGCCTTCTCTAATTTAATATTTTCTGTCTCTCCTTCTAAATTAATCACTGGTATAGTTAACTGATAAGGAGGATTAATAACCTGTACAGGAGACTCGTTAACCACAGAAAAAGTCGTCCGTAATATTTCATGACGGTTAATAATTTCCGAGATCGCTTGCTCTAGTGCTTTTAAATTAAGACTTCCCTTAATTTCCCAAAAAATAGGCACATGATAAGGAGAATTTTCTTGATCAAATTGAGCTAAAAACCAGAGTCTCGTTTGAGCAAAAGACAGAGGAATATCTTCTTCCCTTGATACAGGAATCAATGATGATTTTTGCTTCTGTTGATTATTATCCGTTTTTGACTGCTGCTGCTTCAGCTTTTGCAGCACTAATTCTCGTTTTTCAGGAGAAAGATTTTCTAAACGTTTTAGCAGATCACTCATAGGATTTGTAGGTTCTCTGGAAATTGGGTTTATAAATTTATCTTATCTAGTCCAAGGGCGATCACAATCCGCCCCTACACAAGGTTTTTGGGGAATCATAGGGGTGCAAGCTGCGCCCAAAAGCAGCAAATTTGACAATTGACACAATTTATCCAAGAGAGCCAATTTTTAGTGGCCACATTTTGTATTCCTCGTTTTACCTACTCCTAAAATTATAGCAGTAGTTGACTTGAAAATCACAAAATTAATTGTTGTGCCGCTTCATCTTCAGATAATTCGTCAATCTCCCCCAAGATTTGCACCAACTCATCACTCTTTACTTGTTCAATCTGTTGGTTAACAACTTTATTTGCTAGTTGGCCAATGGTAGGATTTTCAAACAAGTAGCGGAAAGGAAACTCAATTTCAAAGGTTTCTTTTAATCGAGAAATCAGTTGGGTTGCCAGTAAGGAATGACCTCCTAATTCAAAAAAATTATCATATATCCCTACCTTTGTCAACTGTAGAACTTCAGTCCAAATTGTTACTAATTCCCGTTCTGTAGAAGTTCGAGGAGCAACAAATTCAACTCCGAAATTCTGCTGGGAAATATCGGCAGCAGGTAAACCAAGACGATTGATTTTACCATTAGCAGTGAGAGGAAATTTGTCTAAAAAGACAAAAGCATTCGGAATCATATAATTAGGCAATTTTTGACTCAGATAACTTCTGACATCACGGGCTACTAATTGATAATTCTGGGGAACCAGATAAGCAACTAAAGATTTATTCCCAGGAACATCTTCTCGTATTGTAACAATGGCTTCCCTTATTTCAGAATAATTAGTTAAAACCGTCTCAATTTCCCCTAATTCAACGCGGAAACCGCGTATTTTTACCTGATTATCAATGCGCCCCAAAAACTCCAGATTTCCATCGTTCAGACGACGCACTAAATCCCCTGTTTTATAAAGACTATCCTCAGCTAAAAAAGGATTATCAATAAACTTTTCATGGGTTAAAATTGGCTGATTCAAATAACCTCTGGCAACACTTTTTCCGCCTATGTAAACTTCGCCAGGAACCCCGATAGGAACCCGTTGTAAATTATGATCAAGTAAGTAAACTCTTCTATCCCCAATAGGTTTACCAATGGGAATTGAGTTGACATTTTGATCGAGTTGTTTGGGAATCACATAACAAGAGGTAAATACGGTACATTCTGAAGGTCCATAACCATTAATAATTTGTGTTTGTGGTAATAAATCTAAAGCACGACGAACATGAGAAACAGACAAAGTTTCTCCTCCTATGATCAGTTGTTTAACTTCTAATAAAGCTTCTGGAATTGTATCAATAATTAGGTTAAATAAAGCACAAGTCAGCCAGAGAATATTCACCCCTTCTTCTTTGATAATTTTACTCAAGTTTTCAGGAGTGGGAACATTGTCTGGGAAAAGCACACAACGCCCCCCATAAAGCAATGGTGGCCACAATTCTAAAGTTAAAGCATCCCAAGAAATTGAAGAATGTTGTAGCCAAATATTGTCAGCATCAAGCTTAATATAATCAACCCCAAACATAAAACCGATGAAGCTACGATGAGGGACTTCTGTTCCTTTTGGGATTCCCGTTGAACCTGACGTATAAATAATATAAGCTAAGTTATCAGGAGTAACTTGAGTTGATAAATTTTCAGAGGAATATTGACTAATATTTTTCCATTCTGACTCGATATTAATGACCTGCTTAATATGATCAACTGGTAATTGATTGGATAAATGAGTTTGAGTCAAAAGTATAGGGCATTTTACATCTTCGAGCATGAAAGCTAATCTTTCCACTGGATAAGTAACATCTAAAGGAACATAGGCTCCTCCTGCTTTAAGAATCCCTAAAATTGCGATTACCATCAAAGGCGATCTTTCAATACAAACCCCTATTTTATCCTCTAATTTTATGCCTAAAAATTGCAAATAATGGGCTAATTGATTAGCTCTTTGGTTTAATTCTTGATAGGTTAATTGTTCATTTTTATAAATGATCGCAATTGCATTAGGAGTCTTTTCTACCTGTTTCTCAAACAACCGATGAATACATTGATAGTCAATAGTTTTGATCAGAGAATCATTTTGATTTTCTGCCAATATTAATTGTTCTTCCTCCGCTTTAGTTAATAATGAAAATTCAGAGAGATGTAGTTCTGGATGATTCGCCATTCCTGCTAATAAGGTTTGCAAATGTCCAATCATACGCTCAATTGTTTCTGCTTCAAAGCGACGGGTATCATAGACAATTCTTCCTGATAATTCTACATTAGGAATAATCACAACTGTCAAAGGATAGTTTGTTCTTTCTAAACACCGAATATCAGTAATTTCTAAGGTTTTTTCCGAAGCATTTTTCGACGAATCTACTGGATAATTTTCAAATACCAAAATACTTTCAAATAAAGACATTTTCGGCGGAATATCACTATTTTTCTGAATATCAGCCAAGGAATAATAAGTATAGGGTTCTTGTTCAAATTGCTGACTTTGTAATGTTTTTAACCAAGGAATTAATTTCTCTTTCCCAGAAATTTGTAATCGCACTGGTAAAGTATTGATAAATAGCCCAACCATTGTATCAATGTTTGGTAACTCACTCGTGCGTCCAGATACCGTTGCACCAAAAACAATATCCGTTTCTCCACTATAACGAGAAAGCAGTAAACCCCAGGCTCCTTGTACTAAATTATTAAGGGTTAAATGATGTTTTTGTGCCAATGATTGTAATTGATTTGTAATCTCAAAAGATAACTTAAAAGAGATTTCTTGATAAGTTTCTTGTTGGGATTTATGATCAATCAATTTATCCACAACCAGAGGTGTAGGTGCTTCAATCCCCTTAAGTCTTTGTTGCCAAAATTTCTTAGCTTGAGAACTATCTTGTTGCTGTAACCAACTAATATATTCTCGATAGGGATGACAGAATTTTAATTGTAAAGATTCACCTCGATTATAACTTTCATATAAGTCAAAAACCTCTTGAAGAATGATCTGCATTGACCAACCATCAAATAGAATATGATGATGACTCCAAATAAATTGATAACTGTCGGTTTCTAACTGTATTAAAGTAAACCGCATTAAAGGTGCCTGAGCAAGTTCAATTCCTGAAGCGCGATCACTTTTCAAAAATGACTCTAATGCTTCTTTTTGTTGTAAATTGTTCCAATGTTTCCAGTCATAAACCATCCAAGGTAACTCTACTTTCCGACTGACCATTTGCAGAGGCTTTTCAATTTCTTCCCAATGAAAAGAAGTTCTTAATACAGGATGTTTAGCAACAATTTCTTGCCAAGCCTCTTGAAAAAATGAAAAATTAAATTGTCCTTTTAAGGTACAAACTAGCTGCTCAAAATACACCTCAGACTCTGGGGAATAAAGGGTATGAAAGAGCATACCTTGTTGCATCGGAGAAAGGGAATAAATATCTTCAATATTGTTCATTAAACCTACCTCGTTTTACCTTTCTTTTGATTGATTTTTGACAGGAATTTATCTAGCTGTTCTTGGCTGACTTGAGCAGCAGAAAAGTCTGATGGTGTATAACTTTTATCCTTGTGTGACTGACAGTGAATAATTAGGCTTTTTAAGACGCTCATAAATCCATTTGCCAATTTTTCAATGGTCTCTCGTTGATGAACTTTCTCACTATAAACAAATTGCATTTCTAATTTTTGAGAACGAATTAATCCACTAATTTCTAGCAAATGACTGCGGTTTCCCACAAGACTTCGTTCCGTTTTCCATTCTTTGACTTCTCCTAAAACCCCTGATGCGGATAGTACCTGATCAAATTGACCTAAATAATTGAAACTAACTTGTGCTTTCATCAAGTCCTCAAATTCTTTTTTAACCTCTTCATCTTTAGACAAATACTTTAAAACACCATAACCAATACCACGATTGGGTAAACGACGCAGTTGCTCTTTAACTGATTTTAAGGTTTCTGGAAGTTGTCCCGTTTTACTCCCTTCTAGTCGCACTGGAAATAAGGTGGTAAACCAACCAACAGTACGAGATAAGTCTATTACTTCAAATAAATCTTCCCGTCCATGGCCTTCTAAGTCAACCATTAAAGATTTTTCTCCCGTCCATTGGCTAAAACTTTCCAGTAAAGCCGTTAACAAGACATCGTTAATTTGGGTATTGTAAGCACCAGGAACATCTTGCAATAAGCCACGCGTTTCTTCTTCGTTTAAAAATAGGTTAATGGCTTTTGCCGAACTTAACTTATTACTCTCTTTTGTCCAAGGATAATCAATAGGTAAGGAAACAATTTCTTCGGTTAATTGGGATAGCCAATAATCTTTTTCTTGTTTCAATTTTTCAGATTGACTATAGGTGACTAATTGGTTAGACCAATCTTGAAATGAAGTGGTTTTTAACGGTAATTTAATTTCTTGACCTTGACTAATTTGTTGATAAGCTGTAGCTAAATCTTCAAGTAAAATGCGCCAAGAAATTCCATCGATCGCTAAGTGATGAATTACGATAAGTAGTTGACTTGGCTGTTCATTTCCTAAGTTAAATAAAACAAATTTGGCAATCTCTCCTGTGGTTAGGTTTAGACTCCTTTGAGTGTCTTCATCTTTGGCTATAATGGCTGTTTTTTGCTGATCGGGAGACAGTTGTGATAAATCAATTACCTCTAAAGGTATTGCCTCTTTTGTGGTATCACTAATTTGATTTAAATTTTCATCTTCTTGAAGATAATGCAACCGCAAAGCATCATGATGATTCAATAATGCTTGTATAACTTGCTTTAATCGTTCTGGGTTTACTGTTGCTAAAACTTCAATTAATGCTGATTGATTAAAGTAATTAACATCAGGTAAATCTTGCTCAAATAACCAATGTTGAATGGGCGTTAAAGGGATAATTCCTGTGACTAATCCTTGATTAGCTTTTATTTGCTTATCTATTCCGACAACAGTAGCTAATTCGGCAATAGTTTGATACTGAAAAAGCTGCTTAGGACTTAACTGTAATCCCATTTGATTCGCTTTGGAAATCATCTGGATACTAATAATTGAATCCCCTCCTAGTTCAAAGAAGTTATCATGAATACTGACTTTTTCCAGTCTTAAGACCTCAGCCCAAATTGCTGTCAAACGTTCTTCTATCGGGGTTTTAGGGGCAGCAAACCCACTTTCTAAGGAAGTCGTTTCTGGAATCGGTAAGGCACGATGGTCAACCTTTCCATTAGGAGTGATGGGAATTTCTTCCAGGAAAACAAAAGCAGAGGGAACCATATAAGGCGGTAATTTCTGCTTAAGATAATAGCGAATTTCTTCGATTTTGTTTTCATGCTTATTTCCTACAAGATAAGCAACTAATCGCTTAATCCCTGGACTATCTTCCCTGGCAATTACGACTGATTGTTTGATGGATGAATATTGATTTAAAACTGTTTCAATTTCAGTCAATTCAATACGAAAACCCCGAATCTTGACTTGAGAGTCAATGCGCCCTAAAAATTCCAAATTACCGTTGAATTTATAGCGAACTAAATCCCCTGTCTTATAGAGTTTTTCCCCTGTTTTAAAAGGGCTATCTATAAATTTTTCGACCGTTAATTCTGGTTGGTTTAAATAACCCCTTGCTATCCCTAAACCCCCGATATGAAGTTCTCCAGGTACGCCAATAGGCATCGATTGTAGGTATTGATCTAAGATGTAAACTTGGACGTTATCAATGGGTTTTCCGATGAGAATTTCTGGTTGACTAATAGGGATTTCTTCTAGATAGTGTAGGGTAGAGACAACGGTGGATTCTGTGGGTCCATAACTATTAACCAGTTGGGGATATTGTCCCACATATTCCTGCCACATTTTTACCCTTTCTGGTAACACTCGCTCACCTCCTAAAATTACCAGTCTCAAAGATGGCGGTAATCGGAGATTTTCTTGAATAATTTCACTGACTAATAAATGCCAGTAAGCGGTGGGTAAATCCCAAATTGTTACTTCTTTTTTCTCAGATTCCTGTATAAATGTGGAGACAGATTTCATCATTTCTTCTGTTCTCAAAACTAAGGTTCCCCCACAACTTAAACAGGGATAAATTTCTTCTGCTGCCGCATCAAAATTAATAGAAGCGAATTGTAAGACGGTATCTTGTGCGGTTATTTCATATTTTTTTATCGCACTTTGGGTAAAGTTAATCAAAGATTGATGTTCAATTAATACCCCTTTTGGTTGTCCCGTAGATCCTGATGTATAGATAACATAAGCAAGGTTTTTTTCATTTAATAAAAGTTCAGGATTCTGGCTACTTTCTTGAGCAATAGTGTCTTTTTGACTATCTAAACAAACCCATTGAAGTGCCTGTTGAGTTTTTAGATTTGCCCATTTTTCTAAAGTAACCACAATAGAAACTTGAGCGTCATTAACCATATAAGCCAGTCTATCTTCTGGATAGGTGGGATCTAGGGGTAAATAGGCTCCTCCTGCTTTGAGTATTCCTAATAGTCCAATGAACATTTCTAAGGAACGTTCCAGAAAAATGCCGACTAAGTCGTCAGGTTTAACTCCTAATGTTTTGAGATAATGAGCAAGTTGGTTTGCCTGTTCGTTTAATTGTTGATAGCTGAGGTATTTATCCTCAAATAGAACAGCGATCGCCTCTGGTGTTTTCTTGACCTGTTCTTCAAAAAGTTGATGAATTCCCTTAACTTTCGGATACTCAGCTTGAGTGTTATTCCATTCCACTAATAACTGATGTTTCTGTTGCTCTGTTAACAGAGAATATTGAGATAGTTTTTGATTGGGATTCGCTAAAATTCCTTGTAATAGGGTTTGATAATCTTCGACCATTCTGTTGATAGTAGATTCATCAAAAAGGTCAGTATTATATTCCCAAACCATCGTAATTCCTTCGGTCTCAATGCTCTTTGTCTCTGTGGCCGAATTACGTCCAACTCGCTGCTCAGAACGAGGAATAACCACAATATCCAAATCAAATTTTGCCGAATTATTAGTAAGGGCTTCGTTCTGTTTAATGGTTAACCCAGGTAAATTCAAATCAGGCAATCGAGCATCATGGAAACTGAACATTACCTGAAATAAGGGGTTATAACTTAAGTGACGAACGGGTTTTAACACTTCGACAACTTTATCAAAAGGTAAGTCTTCATTGGCATAGCCTTCCAGGGTAACTTGACGTACTTGCTCTAACAGTTGTTTAAAGGTGGGATTTCCCGAAACATCAGTACGAAGTACGATATTATTGACAATCATGCCAATCAGTCCCTCTGTTTCTCGCAACCGTCGGTTAGCTACTCCAGAACCCACACAGATATCTTCCTGGCCTGTATAGCGATAAATTTGCGCGACAAAGACGGCAAACATACTCATGAAGAGCGTTACCCCCTCTTGACGACCCAGGCTTCTCAGGGGTTGGCAAATATCTAAGGGAAGATCCACCCGTACTTTTCCACCCCCATAGGTTTGCTCGGTTGGCCGAGGACGGTCATAGGGTAATTCCAATAGGGGAGGAATACCCGCTAATTTTTGATGCCAATAGTTGAGTTGTGCGGTTGCTTCCTCTGTTTTCGTCCATTCTCGCTGCCAATGGGCAAAGTCCACAAACTGCAAGGAAGGTTCACTTAAGGGAGAAGGTTTTTCTTGGGAAAAGGCTTGATAAAGGGCGACTAATTCCTTTAAAAATAAATTAAATGACCAGCCATCATGAACCATGTGATGTTCCACATGAATTAACACCCATTCTTGTTCATTTAATTTTAATAATGTCCAATGTATTAACGGTAATTGACTAATATCAAAGGGTTTATGGACTGCCTGTTCAGTCAATTTTTCGACTTCTTCTTCCTGTTTATCTTTGGGAATATTTTGTAAGTCAATGACTGATAATTTAACAGGTTCAGGTGGATGAATGACTTGTACCAGTTTTCCCGCTACAGAGGGAAATGTGGTGCGGAATATTTCATGACGACGTAAAATTTCACTGATACTTTTTTCTAAAATAGATACATCTAAAAAGCCTTTAATGCGGAAACTTTCTTGAAATTGATAGGCGGTGACAGATGGTGCTAATTGTTCAATAAAATAAACCCTTTCTTGAGCAAAAGAAACTGGCAAATAACCGTCCCGCGCAATGGGCTTGATTGTTTTAAAGCTAGTTGTTTTCTTAACTTGCTGTTGCTGTACAATTGTTTGACTTAAATCACCAATGGTGGGATTCTCCAACAATTGTTTAAAGGACACTTCAACATGGAAAATATCCCGTATTCGAGATAAAATTTGTGTGGCAACTAGGGAATTTCCCCCCAAGTGAAAGAAGTTGTCATTGACTCCAATTTTTTCTAATCCAAATACTTGATGCCAAATTTTTGCTAATTTTTCTTCTTGTTGATTACGAGGGGCAATAAAGGGAGTTTGACGCTCGTTTCCGTCATAATCTGGCATGGGTAAAGCTTGACGATCAATTTTTCCATTGGGACTAAGGGGCAACTCATTTAATACAACAAAAGTCCCAGGAATCATATAGCCAGGAAGCTGATCCTTCAGAAATTTTTGCAGAGTTTCTGTTAAATTTTCCTCTTTTGAATGGGGAACAAAATAAGCAACTAATCTTTTATTTCCTAAAGTATCTTCTCGATCAATAACAACCGTTTGAGCGACTTGATGATGTTGCAGTAAAACGGTTTCAATTTCTCCTAATTCAACCCTAAAACCGTTGATTTTAACTTGATGATCAATTCTTCCTAAATACTCTAAATTACCGTCAGCTAAATATCTGCCTAAATCCCCTGTTTTATACAATCTTTCTGAGGGGTTAAAGGGAGCTTGAATAAATTTTTCAGCCGTTAATTCGGGACGATTCAAATAACCCCTGGCAACCGCAGCACCTCCGATATAAATTTCTCCTGGTGTTTCAGTAGGAACGATTTTTAAGGTTTCATCTAAAACATAAACTGAAATATTTTCTCCTAAACTCTTTCCAATCGGAATTTCTGTCCTGTTGCGTTGACTTTCTGTTAGTTGCGATAGGTGACAAATGCTTACCTCAATTGTCCCTTCTGTGGGGCCATAGGCATTAATTAATTCAGGAAAATTTCCTACATTTTTAAACCACATTCTTACCAATTCTGGTTGAACTCTTTCACCGCCGATAATAATTAATCGCAAACTGTCTGGTAATGCAACTTTACTCTTGACTAATTCATTAATTAATAAATGCCAGTAAGCGGTGGGTAAGTCCCAAACAGTTATTTGCCAATCTTGAGATTTTTGAACAAATGAGGGGATAGAACTGATCATTTCTTCAGTTCTTAAGACTAAGGTAGCACCAGAACAAAGAGTGGTATAGATTTCGTGTGCTGCCACATCAAAACTGATAGAGACAAATTGAAGAAAGCGATCGCTTGTCGTCATCTGATATTGGGCGATCGCTAGTTTAGTGAAGTTTACCAAGGATTGGTGTTCAATCATTACCCCCTTGGGTTTGCCCGTTGATCCTGACGTATAGATGACATAGGCTAAGTTCTCCGCATCTACCGTATTAACCAGATTCTCTTGACCATAACTGGCAATTTTTGCCCATTGGCTATCTAAACAAACCACCTGGCCTGCATAGTCGGAAATTAAGTTAGACCATTGGGCTTGCGTGACCAACACAGAAATTTGAGCATCCTGCACCATGTAGGTCAATCTTTCTTGGGGATAGGCCGGATCTAGCGGAACATAGGCTCCCCCTGCCTTAAGAATACCCAATAAGCCAATGATCATCTCTAGGGAACGATCAACACAAAGTCCCACCAATGTTTCGGACTTAACCCCCAGGGTTCGCAGATAATGGGCTAGTTGATTCGCTTTGGCATTTAATTCTTTATAGGTCAATTGCCCTTGTTCTGACAGGACAGCCACCGCTTCGGGTGTGCGTTCAACTTGGATTTCAAATAATTGGTGAGTGCATTGATTGAACATAGGAAAAATACCTAGAGAAGTTAGTAGCTAGAAGCCCTAGTCTTGAACAATAACATAGAAGATCGCTAAATTACAAGGCGATCACTTAAAAAAATCTGTATTTGACGGGGTGACAAGAGCCTCTGATAAATATAGCACTTATCGGTATCTCGACGTACAGTTTTTTTTACAAAGCTTGCTGAGTAAGGATTTTAGCTTTTTGTCTGCACGGTTTAATTAAGCAAAGTGCTGTATATTCTTATCAACCTCAATTGTCAACATTCCACATTGGCAGTAATATCAATACTGTAAGTCATTCAATTTATCGGCGGGACTTTGTGGCAATTTGGCTCTTCTGGCTTACTAGCTTAAATTGTATCATAGCGATACAAAAAAACTGGTGTTAATCATGGAATCCTTAACGTAAAAGGCTTTTATCCAGTATTAGCTTTATTTACCATTGTAAAACCAGATGAGTCAGCAATTTTAATGAATTAATGAATTAGAGGAAAAATGCAAACTCTTCCTATTAAAATTTCAGATACGACCCTACGAGATGGGGAACAACAGGCAGGGCTATTCTTTTCCTATGAGATGAAACAGGAATTTGCCCATTTAATTGCCCAAACAGGGGTGTCTGAGATCGAAATAATGCCTTGTGTTTGTGATGACGAAACAAAATTAGTCAAAACCTTAGTAGCCCAAGGATTAAAGCATCAAATTGTTGCTGCTACCCCGATCAAAAAAGACTTTATAGATATAGCTAAAGACTGTGATCTTGCTCAGATCGTACTTTTTAAAGGGCTTTCTGATCGCTTACTTTTTCTACGCGATCATGAAATCTCTCAGATGAAAGAGTTTCAAGGCAAGACCATTGATGATGACATTCCAGATCACATTATTAACCGAATCCGTCAAAATGCCATTGATGAAATTGTTAACCATTTACGCTATGCAACTCAGGAAGCAGGATTAAGGGTAAAATTTGCGATCGAGGATGCCTCAAGGGCCGATTTTGACTTTTTGGTTGAGTGCTTGCGTACCTTCAGTCCTTATGTTGAAGACTTTTACCTCTCTGATACCGTTGGGGTTTTGACTCCCGAAAAAAGTTATATTTGGGTTAACGATCTCTTGCAAAGCACTACAGAGGTCAATCTAGGAGTACACTATCACAATGATTTAGGCTTGGCTTTAGAAAATACCTTACAATCAGTTATGGCAGGCGCGACCATCGTTTCGGGAACCTTTGGCGGCATTGGTGAGCGTTCAGGAAATGTTGCCATTGAGCAGGTATTAAACGGCTTAAAAATTCGCTTTGGCATTGAAGTCGAAGGCATTAACTATGAGGCGATCGCCCCAGTTCTGGATTATATGGAACAAAAAGGCATTCGTCCCGCCGCTCCTTACTCCCAACAAGCACAACGCCATGAATCTGGCATTCACGTCAATTCGTTGTTAGTAGATCCCAAAAGTTATGCCGTCTTGCCCCACAACACGATTGAAATTCTCTTTGGAAAATGGAGTGGTGCCAGCAATTTCCGTTATCTATTTGAAAAAGAACTCAATCATCCCCAACCCAAGGAACAATATGAGAAAATGCGCTCTGTGATCAAAACCTTAGCTGTAGAACAAGAACGATATTTTACCGCCGAGGAGGTGGTGGAGTTATGGAAAAATGGCATCTTTGAATAAATCATCCTATCGTATCGTTGCCATCCCAGGAGAAGGTATTGGGCCTGAAGTCGTCGAAGCGTCCTTAACCATTCTGCGCCAAGTTGCCCAACTTGAGGGATTTGCCTTAACTATAGACTATGGCTTGCTCGGTGGCATGGCCTTAGAAAAATTAGGTAGTACTTTTCCCCCAGAAACTAGCCAACAGTGTGAAGGGTCTGATGGCATTGTTTTTGGGGCAGTGAGTCAAGGGGGACTTCTAGAACTACGGAGGCACTTCGACTTTTTTATTAATCTGCGACCCATTCGCAGTTGCCCAGGTTTACTGCATACATCCAGTCTGCGACCTGAGAAAGTACAAAATCTCGATATTTTAATCGTTCGAGAACTGGTCAGTGGCATCTATTTTGGCTCGGCGGGGCGGAGTACGGATGAAAAAGGGGCCTACGGCTATCACACCATGTGCTATTACGATCGAGAAATTCGTCGTATTGCCAAGGTAGCCCTCCAAAAAGCTCAGGAACGTCGAGGTTTACTGACCGTTGCCCACAAAGAAAATGCCCTACCTCAGATTCCTTGGACTCGATTGGTACAAGAGGAAGCTACCAATTTTTCTGATGTGGTGGTGTCCCCAATGCTCGTTGATAACTTAGCCATGCAACTGGTTCTCAATCCTCAACAATTTGATGTGATTTTGGCAGGGAATATGTTTGGGGACATTCTCAGTGATATTGGTGGAGCGTTGGTGGGTTCCATTGGATTATTGGGATCAGCCAGTCTCAATGACCAGGGTTTGGGGATGTATGAAGCCATTCATGGAACTGCCCCAGATATTGCTGGCAAGGGCATTGCCAACCCTTTGGGTACTCTAGCGGGTTGTGTTTTGATGCTACAACAATGGGGAGAAATCAAGGCCGCCCAACGGATTCTTAATGCCCAGGAGCGACTTTTAGGCAAAGGATACCGCACTGCCGATTTGTTCCCTCAAAACCAGGAAACTTTGGTCAATACGGCTACCCTCGTTGACCTATTCCTTGAAGAAATTTCCCTTGAACAACCTACTGAATGAGGAGTTTAATCCATGACTGATGCTAACAAAATCCTGTACCTGGGAAATGATATTAATACTGACGATATTATTCCCGCTAAAAGAGGGACGAACGATGATCCAGACCACTTAAAACAATATGCTTTAGAACACATCATTGGCGTGGGAGAACTACTCAAGTATGATGAGATCGAAGCAGGGGATAATTTTGGCTGTGGCTCAAGTCGGGAAATTGCCCCCATTGCCCTCAAAGCGGCTGGAATTAAAAAGGTTAAAGCGCGATCGTTCGCCGAAATTTTCTATCGTAATAGTATTAATATTGGACTACCCTTGGAAATTATTGGGGAAACGGAACGCAACCCTGTGGTAGAAGCGATCGCCAACGAGGGCGGCTTAATGGCCTTTAATCAAAAGCGTCGTCAAGGCAAGGTTAAAATTCCGCCCAGTATCACCCCTGCCCGTCCCATGACCAGGGTAGAAAAGATGTTAGCAAAAGCTTCGGGCAATGATTATGTCAAACCAGGGGAAGGGGTGTTTGCCAAGATTGATCTGGCTTTATCCCATGACGCGGTGGCTAGTTCGGTCGCGAAGGTATTTTATGACAATTATGGAAAAACCGCCCAATTATGGGATCCGCAACGGGTGGTATTAGTCGCTGATCACTTTATCCAAATTAATGACATTCGCCTTGATAACAAAGCCCCGGTTATGTATGAGCAGATGGTCAAATTTGCCCAAGCTCAAGGCTGTCATCTGTTTGATGTCGTGTCTCCAGGGGAAGCGGCTGGTATCTGTCATGTGTTGCTCCCAGAACAGGGATTTATTCGCCCCGGAATGATCATTGCAGGAACGGACTCCCATACCTGTACCTATGGAGCCTTAGGAGCCTTTTCCACAGGGGTGGGAACCACAGATATGGCCAATATTTTTGCAATGGGGGATATGTGGATACGAGTCCCACCCACTTTGGTGTTTGAGTTATCGGGAACCCTTCCTCCTCAGATTAGTGCCAAGGATATTATCTTATTTATTCTGGGCAAATTGGGCTGTGGGGGAGCCACCAGCAAAGTCATGGAATTTCGCGGCTCTATCATTGAACAATTGCCCTTAGATGAACGCCTGACCTTGGCTAATATGGCCATTGAATGTGGTGCCATGTGTGGGTTAATTGCGGCGGATGAAGTGACAAACGATTATGTTACCAGTCGCACACCAATCGGGTTTGAAGACGCGTGCGCGAAGCGTGCCTTTGGCATCGCTGACCCCGATGCCGAGTATGAGGCTATTTATCAATTTGATCTGAGCCATTTGGAACCCCAGGTTGCCCGTCCCCCTAAACCAGATCAGGTAGTTAACATTACTCAATTAGAAGAGGTTCCTATCACCAAAGCTTTCATCGGCTCTTGTACCGGCGGAAAACTCTACGATCTCGCTCAAGCGGCGGCGGTCTTAAAAGATCGTCAGGTTGCCCAGGGGGTAGATTTATTCGTGGTGCCAGCTTCGATGGAAGTACGTCAAAAAGCTGAAGAATTGGGCTATCTTGCCATTTTTGAGGAATCTGGAGCGCAAATACTAAAATCTGGTTGTGGAGCTTGTATTAATTCAGGAAAGGGAGTATTAGACAAGGAAGAAACGGGAATCTATGCCACCAATCGTAATTTTAAAGGACGCAGTGGCGACCCTACCGCTAAAAACTATTTGGCTTCCCCCAGAACGGTCGCAATTTCGGCTGTCAAAGGAAAAATTACTGCCAATCTTGATTAATACTTTTCTGTTGGCTCTCTCCTGGCTAAAGCAAGAAGATTCTTGGGCTGAATCCTGCCTCCACCAACAATGTTAGTCTCGGCATTATACCATTTTTCTTTATTCGTGGCAGACATTCTACTCCTTTCTTGCCCCCCGATGTCGGGGGGGTGGGGGGCAAGGGTTGAGGGAAATTAACCATCTCTGCCATTACTTTAGAAAAATGGTAAGTACCTAAGCAAAATTAATTACACATATCTAACCACCTCAGCAATTCTCATTTTAAAAAGTAACAAGTGATACAGACAGAAACAAAGCTTTAAGCAGGCTACAAAATGCGCTCCCGCGAGTGCGACTGCATCGCAGAGAAGTGAGTATATAGAGTATTTATACTCAAAATATTTGAAAGATGGGAGAAATCTAGA
>Ga0208202_1000032_pt1 | contig 31641 bp, 47 predicted proteins | sample LakMenEpi27Aug08_FD_150738 | JGI IMG/M metagenome (GOLD analysis project Ga0208202, IMG submission 150738) | Freshwater microbial communities from Lake Mendota, WI - 27AUG2008 deep hole epilimnion (SPAdes) | ecosystem: Environmental > Aquatic > Freshwater > Lake > Epilimnion/Euphotic zone ... | reverse complement strand
AAAGGTATGTCCAGGACCATGATTGCGAGTGGCGGGACGACATCTAGTTCTAACAGTCCCCCAATACCCTCCTTTGAGAACTGAAGAGTAAGGATACTGACTCTTTATCGTTCCGACAGTCCATTCATCTACAGACCCATTCATGTCCTCGATGCCGAAAGAAGAGGCACATTGAGGTGCAGACCCGCTGCGACGTCCCTGCCACAATCGCTTCAACTCTCGTGAACATTCTTGTGACCCACGCCGGGACAGGAATTTTTGTGAATATCTCTTCCATGGATTGTCCAAGTTACATTCTTGAGAATTACGTGTATAACCGTAAGGGAAAGGAGTGGCCTCCTCACCTTCGCAGGCAAAGGTCCATTCATCCTCGGCACATAGACGTTTACCGACGGATTCACATAACTTTTGAGATTCGCCCCACGTGATCATGACCCATGGGTATGCACCCTTCTTGTTGGGCCATTCGTACTTATCAATGCAGAACGACATCGGTTTGCGAGGAAAGCGGTTCGATACTTCAAGCCATTTATCGCGATCAAAAGACGCGCAACGTTCGGGGTACTTCCTCTCTATCCACTTCGTGCATGTGGTCTTCTGTAGAGACTCGATAGAGTTGTTGTTCCAACTTCCTAATCCACCATCATCCAACATGGCTCCTGAAACAGGAAGCATGTCTTCAGGGCATCCTGAATCAGAGACGAGCAATGGAACCAAGTCGTATGAAATTGCCTCATACGACCACCAAATTCCACTAAAAAAACCTGGAGAGACATTTGTCGACTGGCGGTTCGACAACATCTCTCCAGAAAGGAGATATGCTATGGCTAATAGCATATTACTAAGTATACTACTGCTGAGGACACATGTTAAAACATTGTGCGTAACAAATGTCACAATTGCAAGTTTTTACTTTGCTCGGCGTGAAAAGCGTTTGGATAGACTCATCACAAGTATTGTAACAATTTTCTCCGGCATCGCTGACCACGCAAGATTCCGTGCAATCTTTCCAGGCTTTACAACTCATTGACGAGAGGCAATCTTCATTCTCATCGAGGCATACTTCTGAAGCCGCCCCGAGGCACCACAAACATTCTTCAGCTGCAATTGATGTGCTGTCATCTGTAGACGAAGGTGGAGGTTCCTCTTGTGGAGACAGACATTTGTCATCGGCACACTTACTGCTCGAAGAAGGAGAAGGCGCAACATCAACGCAAGATGTTACGAAAAAAGCTGAAATGACTACTAAAGAAATTGTTTTTGGAAAACGCATACTAATAATTTATTGTAAAAACTTTGATTGTTCAAACATTGAACACTTGGTGGCAATGAAGATACATAAATCTTATGTTTTTGCCGCCGAGGAGTCCTTTCGGCTTAATACAAGAAGATCTATGGCCAGATAAATGGAAAATATTGGTTTCTTGTGTCATGTTGAATTGTACGTCTAGGAAGCAAGTAGAAAAAATTTTGCCAGAATTTTTCATGAGGTGGCCGGATGCTGCTTCAATTGTGGCTGCAACCGAGGCAGATCTACAGTCAGTGATCTATCCTTTGGGATTTAAAAATAGAAGGTCTTCTTTACTAAAGAAACTAGCTTCTAGTTACCTTGAAGAATGGCAAGATGTGCGAAGTCTTCCAGGCGTAGGAGAGTATGGGTCAAGAGCCTGGGAGATCTTCTGCAAGAACGACATGGGCGACGTGGCACCAAAGGACCACGCTCTGACAAAATATTGGCATTGGAGAATAAAACATGATAAAAAGAAAAATGATGGAGCAACCAGAGAAGACAGAGAAAAGAGCGCCGCGGCAGAAGAAGGTGAAAGTCGATCTGTCAAAGCTGCCTGACGCAATCGTCGACGGCAAGTTCGTCGTTCCCATCAAGGGAAAGGTGTTCTTTGAGAGAACCTTGAGCGGGACGACTAAAGTCCACGAAGGAACTGTAATGAAAATTAATGAAAATGGTGTCGTCGATCTATTCGACGACACCGTGGAACAATTTTATAGCTTTAGCCTACATCAAAAGTTGCCAAACATTAAGGCATCTTCTTAAAAGACTCTTGACGTAAGAATGATTTTACGACATCTCTGTGTATAAAAAATGTCAATTGCGGACCGTTCTTGGAAATCCATGAGCAGATTCCGATTAATTGACCATTGGAATCAAAGGCTCCGCCGCCGCTGTTCCCCATCCACACCGGAGCTGATATTTGGATAACCTTAACATCGAATGCCGACGGACCGAACATGCTGTCTCTTATAGCAGACACGAATCCGTTTGAATAAGTCCAGGGGTAACCAGAGGTGTGACCGACAATATGCATAGGATCGCCTACCATAATCGGATCTTCACTCAGTTTGGCAACGCTGTGATCAGGCAAATCTTCTGGGTTTGAGATCAGAAGAGCAAGATCAGTTTTTTTGTCAGTGGCTAACAAGAGAGCTTCTCTCAACTTTTTGTCAGCCAAGTCTCCTTGAACTATGTACTGAAAATTCGGTGGTTTTTCGTCCACACAATGATTTGCAGTCAAAATCAACGTTTTTGATATCCAAACGCCTGCGCAGGTTGGTATAATGAACGGACCTGCGTTGTCGACAAAGGCCACCGTGGAATGTAGCAAGTATTCCACGGTTTTTTGCCTGTCGTTTGCTACGACATTTTTAGGCAATTCTTGCGGCTCAGGCTCTGGTTTTAATGGTATCGATCCCCCAGCGCAACACCCGACCACAAATGATAGCAAACTAAATTGCAATAGGTTCCTGAAAGTTTTCATCAGGACCTCCTGGCCGGAGGGGCTGAGCTCCAGCCTTATTAATAGCTATTCGCTTGCCCCTCGTCGATTTAAAAATTCATAAAAGAATTTTTGTTGATATTACTTTTTTGTAATACCTTCGACCACGCTGTCATACCATTCTTCTATCGACTTTTTCCAAGGCCACATCCACATGTACTCGGCAGAAGTAAAGTGTTGAACTATGTCATCCTTCAGCGCTTGAGTAAAAAGTTTGGTCCCATAATATTCATACGCTGCTTTTAGGCTTTCTTCATATGCCTCTTTTTCAAACTTCATCCTGAAGTATGCAAAGATCAAAGGTACAGGTAAAAACAGATAGAGCAAAGAAAATGCGATCCTTCCAAAATCACGAGCTTGACGCATGTGTACTCTTTCATGACGCATAGTTATAGCTTTTGATGAAACAGATCTAGCATCCCAAGAATCAGGAACGTACACTGTTGTACCGATCGTCGTGATAAAAGAATCCATGAAAGTTGTCATCTTACCAAAAGATATAATCTTCAATAACTTTCCTATTGTTTTCATCAACGAAGACTCTGACTTTTTTAAGATCTTAAAGTCCGGGAATTCTTCATTTATTTCCTCAAGTAATTTATCGTATCCTTCAGTAGAAAGCATAATTGACTCCCAACGTTAATAACTTTACATAATTAAATTGAACTAAAAAGAAAATAAGAATATTTTATCAACATGCTATCCGTAGGAGACATGGTCATTCCGAATCTTCAAGAAGAAAGGAAACTGTTGCTGTGGTCGGATGGTAAAACGCCTATTACTGTCGTTGCAGAAGTAGGTCCAGAATCCATATTAATGATCATCGAAGTACAACGATTCGATGACTCAAACAAACAAAAATTGCAACCAGAATGGGAACATAGCTCTTGCTTGCTACTAGGTCCCCAAGGCGAAATTGGATGGACTGGAACTGGGTGGATCACAAAAATTACCAACGAATTTTTGGACCGACAACCACTCCGTTCGGAACAACCGGGACATCGAATCCATCCAGCTCGCTGAGCCTAACATCAAAATTTAAATCTACTATTGATCTAAATCCGCCAGTGGGTTTTTTCTGTACCTTCAAAGGTATAGACACACTCACAGAGCTATCTTTTATGGCAGCTTTGACAGGCAAAGGATGAACACGAGTTGGGCTGTTATCCAACTCGATTAACCCGAGAGAATAACAGCCCTGTAAGAAAAAAGAAATAATCACAAGAGATTGTTTCATCAAGTCATACGTATCAACTACCCCACAGGCTTTCAAAGGTATTTAAGAATTTTTGCCAAGATCCTTCCTTAGTGATAGAATGGAAGCCCATATCAGTAAAAGTCGTTTTTACGATGTCCCAATCTCGAATGGGAGATGAAGATGACATCTTCATCTTTTCCTCGTCATTCCATTCTCGAAAAGAAATAAGGTTGTAATTTCGTTGGAAAATCTCCGCCTTCGTCTTGTCTGACAAGAACTCCGACAAGAGTTCAGGATCGCAAGCTAGTTTCTCAGCAGTCTTATCACCGACGCCAGGGATGCCGGGGATGTTGTCGGATGAATCGCCTCGCAAAGCCTTCCAGGTGACATAAGGATGGTCAGGAGAATTCACGAAAATCTTTTTGACCGGATTATACAAAGAAATATGCGGGAATTCTTGTAGGGCTTGGATGAAGTCAGTGTCCGACGATACTACGATCCAAGGAACGGCTGTGGATGATGTACGGATCAGGTTGTAGATCGTGTCGTCGGCCTCCGAAGTTGGATGTCGAACGAGAGAGACAGGGAAGTATGTGGAGAGGAGTTCCACAATGCGGTCTTTTTGTCGAAAGAACTTCATGAGGTCCTCATGGCGTGGGTCGTTTTCCTCCACGATTCGATTGGCCTTGTACTCCGTCATCGCCTCATGGCGATGCACAGGCCTGCCTTCGAGGGCGAGGTAAACGCGGTTGGGCTTGAATTGATCGACGAGTGCCCTGAACTGACGAAAGAAGTTGTAAATGACAGCGTGCTCGCCGGAGGTAAATCCGCTGCGAGCACGATGGGCGACGTTCATAAAGTCGATGCAGAGGATGGTCATGAGACCATCATATCATGAGTCTTTACAACATTGCACAAAAGATCAGGTACCTAGTCTACCTTGATCTACTTCTTCGCTTGAAACGGGCATACCTGTCATCTGATCTACAACTACCTTCGTCGAGCTGGCGTACATTGGGTCACGTTCATATTTTTCCTGAAAACGTTTACGGCCTTCATCATACTTTTTAGCGTCGGCTGAAAGTTGCTCGGCAGTCATTCCTAATTTAAGAAGTTCAAAAACTGAGCTTATTTGCTGTGCTGTGTTTCGATTGCTAGGGTCTTTTTCAACAGTAGCAAAGAATTTGCCATAGTCGCCGCCCGAAAAACGATAGATCTTTTGAAGATCTTTAGGAGTGCCTCCAAAAAATTTGAAAAAAAGCACGACAAGAGGTGCAGCAGATGGGCCTCTTAACGATTTTTCTAAAGCCAAAAATTCTTTATATGCTGTTTTGGAATCGTTCGAACCGGCTGTCGCAACGCTTTCGACTGTTTCACGAATAATCCTCTTTAGATCGCCCAAACGTATCTTCATGTTGCCTCTTGAATGTAGTTAATTATAATCATGCAAGCAATTGTTCAATAATTTGTGCCGTGAGTTCAGGTCCGGTGGTTTCTATGCACTGAACTCCTGTGGTTTTCACCGCATAGTCATTTCCTCCCGGGAATAGCGCATCTCCAATGAACAACATGTCTTCTTTGGAAAACCCTAGATGTTTCTCGATTTGAGAAATTCCGTATGCCTTGTCGATTCCTTTTCTTGTCACGTCGATGGAAGTGGAACCACCTGCTCTAAGGTCAAATTCTGGCAAGAGTTGCCGAAGCTGATCGATGAGAATGAGACGTTTGAAGAAATTCGGATCCCATTTCTTTTTCTCGGCTACAGGAGCCAACTGGCCCATGGCAGAGAATGTGATTTGCGTTCCACGATTTTCGATCTGATCGCCCCAAAATCGTTTGGGCATGCTTACTCCTGGGTTTGACAGGATCTTCTTGAAGGCAGACATGATCTTTTTTACTTCTTTGTCTGTAAGGTCTTCGCAGTAAACCTGCATCCACTTTTTTCCGTCATGATTATTGTAGAAACTTGTACCCGATGTTGGGAACAAATGCAAACGATGTGACAATTCAGGCGTCAACCCAAGCTGATTAACTAATTGCGATTCAAATTGTGGCCACGCGCCGCCTGAAATGACAGCAACATCGTAAGAAGCGAGCAAACGCCGAAAGGCATCAGCCATACCTGATGTTATTCGTGATTTGCTTTCTGCCAACGTACCGTCTAAATCAAAAATGATTATTTTCATGACGGTAGTAAATATTCGAGAATTCTTCAAAATCAACCGCGAATGTATTTCTTGATGACTTGGCGACCGGTTCTTTCTGCCGGTGGCACAAAGTTCATTTCAAGCAAATCAAAGAAATCTTTTTCCTCAGGAATCCATAGTTGTTCGCCTGTCGGCATCGTCGGCATGCAGTCGGTCATGCGGCCACCACCAGAGAGCTTCTTCCATCTTGAAAAGATTCCAGGAGTGAAGCCATTGAAGGAATTGCCATCAAGACCCGCGCCTGAGCCAGTTCGCATGAGAAAAAGACCACCCCAGTTCTCTGGTGATGCCATGAAAAGATCTAGATTCATGCCTTCCTGTAAGCGAACCCGAAGATACTTTGCGGAGGCTTTTGGAGACCAAGGAACCGCACCAGGAACTCCAGGTTTGATGTGTTGGCCGACATCCGACAGCAACGACAACAAACGGTCTCGTTGCGTTGAGATGGCTACGATCTCAATGTCGCCGACGACGTCTTTTTGCCTGCGAATAGATCCAGCAATTTCACCGCGGTCGATTGACGGCATGATGTGACTAAGAACAGCGTTCGCAATGGAATTTGCTTTAGACAGCTCAATCTTACCGATACCCATACCGACATGGTATCATGAACTTTTGACGATTTGCACAGAAGATTCATCTCGTGAATCTTCTGAACGAATCTCTTTAGAGTATGGACAATTTCGACAACGAGAATTGCAACAATACCCACGCCTCAAAAGAAAATCTTTTGTAAAAACCATCTTGTTGTTTTCTATCGTGTAATCTACACCTTCAACAAGGCTCATCTTCATCGACGCTTGACCTTTTTTGTAGGTGTCGTCTGGTAAACAATCAACGGAACCATTTTTAAAGCTTTAAGAGACATCTCAGCCGTTGCAAACCATTCGTCAAGAGATTCTTGATCGGATATTTCTCCTGCGGCGACTTTTTGAGAGATCAAATCTTGAAGAGACTGTCTCACTTCTTCCTTTTTCATATAAGAAGCCGAAGCGGCTACTCTTGATTCCATAATAAAATCGAAAATTAACCGCTTCAGCTTATTCTTTGTCATAAGTTTTGACTAATATCTATCAATCAAATTATTAGATACCTTTGCTAATATTTGAATTAAATCTTCAACTTCTGTTATCGTGGCATTTATTTTTGTCTCAGCAGCAATAACAGAAAGAGGGACCATGCCATTTTGACCTAATCCCTTCATTCTCCAATTAGATAAGGTGCCAGCAATAATCTCAAGGTCGCCCTTGATATTAAATAACATAACACCTAGTTCGTTCGGTGTCAGGTCGCGCATAACTACGCCTCCTGACAATAAATAAAAATTCAACTGAGATTTTTTTTAAAATTGTTCTTCTTCGGTAGAACCATGCAACGCCAAAGTTGAAGAATTGCCGGCGGAGATAACCTGAGACACAGCATCGAAATAACCCGTCCCAACCTCTCGTTGGTGCTTCGTGGCCGTGTAGCCGATTTTTTCTGCATCAAATTCCGCCTGTTGTAGTTTTGAATAAGCCGCCATGCCATGATCTTTATATCCATGGGCTAATTGATACATAGAATGGTTGAGGGTATGAAATCCTGCCAAGGTAACAAACTGAAACTTATAGCCCATGGCTCCTAGCTCTCTTTGAAACTTGGCGATAGTCGAGTCGTCCAGATTCTTCTTCCAGTTAAAAGAAGGTGAACAGTTGTAAGCGAGAGGTTTTCCTGGAAATTTCGCGTGGATAGCTTCGGCAAATCGTTTTGCTTGATCAAGATCAGGAGTCGATGTCTCCATCCAAAGTAAATCGGCATATGGAGCATACGCTAGTCCACGGGCGACTGACCTCTCAAGTCCTGTTCTACACAGATAATGAAAACCCTCTGGAGTTCTTTCTTTCGTCGCTTCGATATAATTGCGATCGTAAGGATCAACATCGCTGGTGATAAGATTTGCAGAATCAGCGTCTGTCCTGGCAATGATCACCGTGGGAACACCCATAACGTCTGCAGCGAGGCGGGCTGCTGTTAACGTACGAATGAAATGTGATGTAGGAACCAGCACCTTACCACCCATGTGGCCACACTTCTTTTCTGATGCTAACTGATCCTCGAAATGTACACCGGCAGCGCCGGCTTCAATCATTGCTTTCGTGAGTTCAAAGACGTTAAGAGGACCGCCAAATCCGGCCTCGGCATCGGCCACAATTGGAGCGAACCAATCTGTACCAGATTTGCCTTCGGCATGATCAATTTGATCGGCACGTTGAAGAGCATTATTAATTCTTCTAACGACTGAAGGAACACTATTAACGGGATAAAGACTCTGATCCGGATACATTTCACCTGCTAGATTGGCATCTGCTGCAACCTGCCAACCTGACAAATAAATGGCTTTGAGCCCTGCTTTTACCTGTTGAACGGCTTGATTACCTGTAAGAGCTCCTAATGCAGAGACATAAGGTTGCTCGCATATTAATTTTCGAAGCTTATTAGCACCTATCGTAGCTAACGTGTGTTGTAACGTAACCGTGCCTGTTAATCTATCAACATCTTTTTCTGAATAGTTACGAACGATTCCATCGAATCTTGCTTCCATTATCATTTCCTTTATTCTTCGTTTACGTTGTTGGATAATTTCAAATTTGCAACTTTTCCATCAGGAAGAACCACCACAGCTTTTTCTTCTCGCTGCTGCAACGGATCAATTATAGGAGAATGAACTTCAGAACGTGGATACCACTCTTCGGCCTTTAAAGCAGAAGAATCTATGATGTTATTCACGGTATTCATCACACGATGAGTGAGATCTCTACGTAAGTCTTCTATGTCTTCATAGAGCTCTCCGTCAACATCAGATAAAGAAATTGTTCTTGCGTTTTTCCCAACCTTCGCAATATACGAAATGGATTCTCCTGAGACTGTTCTTTTTATTATCTCTTCTACAATTTGTAGAGGATAAATTTTCGTTTCTTTGTTGGTTAAGACGTAAAGAATCTGCCCAACTCTATAAGAACGTGATGTCATCATTCCCTCTTAGCTACTCATCATCTGCATCGTCTTCTGAATCAGGTGCTGGTTCAGAGGATTGATCATAATCAGAAGCAACTTCAAAGACTCCTAACTCAGGAGGAGCTGTCACGGTGATTATAAAGTCTGGAGATTCTTCTTCCAACGGAACACTGCCTTCTTTACAAAGATTCACAATTTTATTCCACAGCTTCGTTTCTACGATTTGCCTTCCTTGCCCAATCGCAAGAGATTGGCTCACTGTTGTTTTTAAATCAACAGGCAAAGAAATACTAAAAAGATCCCTTAGATGGATCAGCTCAGCAAGCGATAATTTTAAGGTAAAAGTCTTTTTTGGTTTCAGCAAAGCTTCTCTAGAGTTATCCATTGTTGTTTCCTTCAAGTTGATTTTTCTACGCCCGTCAATGCCTCAAGAAATAGATCAAACGTATCTTTATGCGCAACTGCTTGTTGGATCTTGACGACCTTAAGAGCAGATTGCAAAGTTTTCATATCTAGCTTTTCAGAGTACTCTTCAATGATCTCTTTTCGATCTCCTTTTAAGAGCTCTATCTCATTATCAATAGATTCGATCTTGTGGATAAACTCTTTAACTAGAGTGCGCAGAGAGTTAATCTCATCTGGCTGCATCGTTTCTACGTTGTAATTTTTTTGAGAAGCATTTTTTTTAGACATACAATGATTATAATCTAAAAAAAATCCTTGTTCAATCAATTATTCTTTGGCGTTGATGCCGATCATCGCAGCAATTTTCTTTATTTCTTCAGAGTACCTGGCAGGCAATCCTTCTTTAGACATTATATCAGAAGTTGAAATCCCTTTTTCCTTCATCTGACCAACTATCTTATCTCTTTCTTGCTTCAAAGTTTTGATTGAAGTCATGAAAATTTGATGTTTGCCAGCTTCTAAAATCTTTTCTTCCGCTTGCTTTTTCTCTGCTTCAGGTTTTTCCGACAGCTCAGCTGACATCTTGTCTATTGTCTCTTTCGGTGCATTCAGCTGTTGCAAGTTCTTTGCAGATTTAACTTTTGAAAGATCATTTTTGATCTTACCGAAATATCTATCGACGGCTGCATGAGCTTTTTCGACCAGCTCAGCAGGAACCTGCGGTAATTTTTGCTTTTTTCCTGCGTCTTCCTCACGCTCTAACAAGACAGAGTTACTTTTTCTTATATTTTCTAATGCGGCTTTTGCCGTCATCACGGCCGCTGGGTTATATAAAAAACCGATTGCGACTAAATCGCTAGCCAACAAAGCTTTTATACCGGCCGATCTTGCACCTTCATACTCACTTCTTATCTTCGATATTTCATTGTTGTACGCGTCTTTGGCGGCTTGATAATTCGGTTCCCAAGCGCCAGCTGTCAAGAGACCCAACCCTCCGCTAAGAGACACGCGGGCGAGTCTTTTTACTCCTGAGAATAATTCTTTTGCTCTACCTTTCAATATCTTGAAAATATCAGTAACGGGATCTACGAATGCTGTCTTTATGGCTGTGCCACCAAAGGTACTACCACCTGACATGTAGGACGCCGAATAGTCGCCTGACATCTCTTCTGTTAGAATTCGTCGAACGTACTCTCTTAATAATTTATTTTCTTGCATCACGACTCTTAATTATCAGTTTAACGCTCGTTAATTTCTCCCATTTTTCTACAACCGTACGTTCAAATTCATTTAACGTCTGCTGTTTGGTGTATGGATCTCTTGTAGAAAAAAACTTCCTGTCAGATGGAGGCAAGGATTTTAAAATTTCCTTTTTTATAGTCTGCCAATCTTTCACGTTCATAGCATAACTACGTATTTCTAACAAAATTTGCTCTAGCTTCTTTTCATCCATTTCCCATCTCCAACATCAAAAGAGCTGCATCGAAGATAGGACGCTGATACGAGCACAACGGAGGCAACTTTTTTATATCGAACCATCTTGCTTCTACGACTTCTGAAGCTTCATGACCGCTGCTCGGCTCACGATCACATGTTTGTATTGCTAGGAAAGGTATCACAATTTTTTTATATTTTTTTCTTGTTATGAACACGTGGGGTAATTGCGTGATTATTTTTATGTCAATTCCAGCCTCTTCAAAGGTTTCTCTAACAGCTGTCTCTACGTATGTTTCGCCATACTCCATGTGGCCTTTCGGAATTCCCCAAGCTTCATCATTTGTAGACTGCTTCACCAATAAGATTTGCGTGCAAGTAGGTTGCTTTCTATAAACTACAGCTCCGCATGAAAATCTTGTTGGTACCATAAATTCTAAATTTATCCTGTTAAGTAGATAAATATAGGATTATTAGATCTAGATATGCCATATAACAATAGAAAAAGCAGCGTAACATTGCTTAGAGAGTACGTAAAACAATTGCTTGAAGTAAAAGTCACTATTAATGACGAAGAATTCGAAGTTCCTGATAAAGTCGCAAAGAAAATTAAAACTTCTATTTTAAAGGCGACAACTAAAGATCGGACATCTCCAGTAGAGCAAGGGTCAAAGCCTTCCGCGAAAGAATCCCAAGATTATGAAAATTTGTTACAAGGCATAGATCGTATCGACCCAGCAGTTTCTGAAAAACTAAAGGGAATTGTAGAAAGCACAAACGTACTAAGAGACGAGCTTAAGATTCTACTTTCAAAAAAAGATCCAGCGAAGCTAGAGGCTTCTTTATTTAAGCTGGCTGCGGCGCCTGCTAATACGTCAATAAATGTGCCTGAAGTTTTGCGTGATGTAGCAAGATTGTCGACTAATCCTAAAGCTGGTGGTATGCAAATTGGAGCAGGCGAAATTGTGATTCGTCTGATGTTTGAAAACACAAGTACTGGTGAAAAAAGCAATTCTTTATATGATGTAACAATCAATAATGAACCTTGGCACGTTAAAGCTGGGTCTAAAACCGCTGGAATCAAGATGGGTTCAGCAAAAGGAAAGTTGCTTACTAGCACTCCATTCGTACTAAAACTCGTAAGAATGGGTATTTCAGACATCAGCGATTTGACAGAATTTGGTCAAAAACAATTCGCAAATCTTCTAAAGAAATGGTCGGATGAATTCAAGAAAAACGACTTGCAAGATTACACGCCGGAAAACATCTACAAAATAATCAATGCTGAAGCTATCAAAGCCGCAGTGGGAGATGCAGTAGGCATTGTGTGGTATGAGAATAATTCGTTGTTTTTTGCTACAAAAGATATTATCTCGATAGTTGCGACGACGCAAGGTGGAAGAATCGTGGTTTCCGTCGCAGGAAAAGAAAAAATTCTAAGTTTAATCAACTCTCAGCAGCCTGAAAGCGGCAAAGTTAAGAAAGACGAAATTGTAAAAGACGAAAAGTAAAAATTACTTTTCGTCTTCAACTTTTTCTTTTTTTATAGCAGCTTTTAACTGACGTTTGATGTCATTAACAACATTTCTATAATGGGCTCTTTTTTCAGAGCCCTTCTTTTGCTTGTCACGCCAGTACTCAGCTTCTTTCAAACGGCGCTTGAGATCTGAGATGTGTTTTCTTGATCCCCATTTGGCCTTTTGACCGTCAGATATGTCGGCTTCTCTAATCTTTTTTTCAAGTATTAAAGTAACATATTCAAGCAGAATTTTCTCTGAATCCTTCATTTTCAGCCTTGTCTATCGCATTTTTAAATACATCAAATATGTACATACGTATGTGATCATCTGTTACGTTTTCAGCTTTAGCTAGCTGAAAATGTGAAGAGATTCTTTCAAGAAATCCTGGTCTCATAGAGACTTCAAGCACTTCACCATCATGTAAATGTATTCGCCTAACTTCTTCCATAATGATTGAATTATAATACTATTTCTTCTTGGGTTCAATCGGGGCAGGAGGAGAAGTATCTTCTGAAGGACTAGAAGACTTTGTAGTCTCTTCAGACTCTGGCTTTTTTATCACATTCGGCGTGACAGAAACCTTTTGCTTTTCAGATGACTTCTTTTTCATCTTCACTTTAGAAGGAGTGTCTGTTGGTTCAAACGCTTTGGCTCCTGATACACCTGCAGTAACTATTTCAGATATGCCCTTTAAAAATGCAAGAAGCGCTGTTTTTTCTGGCTTGTCAAGATCTTCTAAGTATTTTTGCATATTTGCTAGAACTTCTTCATCCTTAAAAGATTTTCCTGATCGAATTACGTTCAACTTATCGACCACGTCCTCGACAGAAATATCTCCTGTTGATAAAGCTTCCGCATCTTTTTTCTCAGACAGTCTTATCTTTTCAGAATAAGATTCTTTAATAATCTCAGATAAAAAACTGCTAAGCGTTTCTCCAGATTTTATAGTAGGACGATTAGACATCATAACACCTTAGAAAATCTAATGCGATTTGAAGCACGCTCTGTATACTTTTTTACATATTTACGTTGCGGAGTTTCTTCAACTAATTCCTGCTTTTTCTTTGACTCTTTAATGAGAATATCATCCATAAATTTGTCAAAATTTATATCTTGTTCATCTCGTTCCATTGTGACGTGACTCCTGGTATAACTATATATTAGACGCTTGAATCAATCATTAAACAGATTTAATGCTTAATTCTAGATTGCACTCTTGATCTTCAACGTTGATGTCTAACATTTTCACTTGTTGAACTGCATAATGACCGTTCAATTTTATTAAGTTGTCTTTTAAAACAAAGTTGACATCATCAAACTTTAAAAAGCTTTTCAACTTCATTATATGAAAAGCTTTATCAATTTGCATTTTCATGTTAATACTAACTTCATTGGAAATAGAAAATGATGTAATGGGGCCATCTAGCTCCAATGAAGCATTAGAATCTTTAAGATAAATGCAAACAGCTGAAAACAAATAATCAGACAAAGATCCTTCTATGTCAGGTATCTGACCTTCAAGTTCTTTGCTGACTAAAATTCTAGAATCATTCTCTTTCATACAGCGGATTATACGCTATGTCTTTACAAATTAAATCCGCATATCTGCTGTAAGCTTTGTCTAGCTCTGTCGTTTTGTTCTTTTCTAGAGTTTCTAGTTCTACAAAAACTATTTTTTTGTCTATTCTTAATCTAGCATGATGACCAGACTCTGACTCGTAACTTAATAGAGATGTTACAAATCTGTTTCTATCTTGTAGGCTTTCAAAGAAAAACTTCTTTACATAAGAATTTCCGTCATCAAGAAAGGACCATTTTTCAATCGCTATGATTGGTTTATCAACATTCTTTACAACCTTAACCGGGGCATCGACGATCGATCTGAAAGAATCGCGTATAAAATTTCGGTTGATTTCTACAAGCTTCATAGTTCAATTATACCACCAACGACGGCTTCGTTCAAAAAGCTGGAACCATGTGTGTAGACTTGTTTGTTGCGAGTAACTATACAAGAACCGCCTTTGAATGTCAAATCTCTTTCTTTTCCAACACGATTAGAAACGATGATATTTGCATTCGTTTGTTCGGCAAGTTCTACCCATGTATGATCCGGATGACCTACATTCCCACCCCAGTTTGTCAATAATGCTATAGTATCAACCGACCCTTTTCTATAGAATTTTTGATCTTCTTTGTAAAACTTGTAACTTTCTCTATAGACATTCATAGCATCTCTACAGATCAAAGCGCCAAGTCGACCAGCTCTTGTTATAACAACGGGATTAAATGCTTCTGAAGACTCTGCCCACAAATAATCGTTAGCCCAAAGATTGTGTTTTTGAAAATTAGCGCTAACGCCATTTGGACCTACGACTACAGCTGAATTATACAGCTTTCCTTCATTCAATTCTACGTATCCGACCACGATGTGACAATTGTACTGTTTAGCTATTGGCAGAAATGCTTCAGTTTGGTAACCATCTCTAGTTTGCGCACATTGAGAAGCTTCTTGTTTATTGCGCAATACATAACCGCTGATGCACAATTCTGGTAGTACCACTACGCTCGCTCCTTTTGCTGCGGCTTCATGAGCAAGATAACGAGCAGTAGAAAGATTCTTTTGTACGTCAAGAATCTTCGGTTCGAATTGTACTGCAGCGGCTATGGTAGCATTAAACATTTTCAACGTCCACGCAATCTAGATTCGTTTTTTGCTGTCTCAAGCGTCTTTTTAGCTTTTCTTAAATCTTTATCTAAAAATTCTCTAAATCCGTCGAGCGTTCTAACTATAGCTGGATTATCTTTCAGCATCTTTACTTCTTGAGGTGTAAGTTCCCCAGTCGAAGATAAAACGTCGATATAATCTGACATTGATTGTAGAACTAAAATCTCTAAAGTGTCAGGATCGAATAAATCCATCTTAGTCACAAGTTTAGCTTTTTCTAAAGCTTTCTCAACGGCTTGTTTTGCACCAGATTCTGCAGCAAATCCTAGCTCTTTTGCAATCTCTTTAAATGAGGAACCACCAACGTCTGTCATCATGACATTCTTACGTCCTGTCGGTTCTGATTCTGCTTCATCTTCTAAGTCTGACATTTTCATAGTTGAAAATGTTTTTTGAAGCTGCGATTTATTCTTTTCAAATTTTGCTTTTTGTTCTGCTGGAGTTCCTGATTTACTAGAAACCCCTGGATCTACCTTCGTTACTTGTGGATAAGTAGAAGGATCTACTTTGGGTAGTTCACTCCACAACTTGTCGGCAGCCATTTGGCGTTTTTCTGATGCTGAAATTTCAGATAATAGTTTTCTAACCGTAGCACGAATAGTTGATTCAACTTGGGTATTCTTCATCTCTTCACCTTGCTTCTCTAGCGCATCTTTTACAGCTATGTAAACAGCGGGAACTTGATCGTCTTCTACGTTGCATATTGTGCGCAAAGCAGATAACAACTCGACTTTATTTTGAGGTGTGAAATTAGAATTAGCAGAATTGACCTCGGCAGCATCAGGAGCTACAACGGGACTTATTCTAACAGGCATATTTCCATCTAAATGACTATTCGTCGACGGAGAATCTAACATCTCTCTCAAAAACTCTCTCAAAGCAGATTCTGTTATGACAATCGAGTTCATAATATACTTCGATAACTATAACGTTATTTCCTAATTTACTGATCAGATTTTGTTTCAGGCGTGGAAGAATACTTTGCCTCAGTTAACCTTCTACCAAAATACAAGCTTAAAGCTGGCAAGAAATAAGCCATGCACGCCCCTACGTCAAAAGGTCTAAAGGATACCGGTCCTAATTTTTCAAAAGCTGCAACAAGATAGACTAAAGTTGTCACTAAAAATGAAATTGACGCGAATGTCACGCTCACTGATTTACGACCTTTGTCGTTCCTCATCCACCACCACGGGATAGCGGAAGATTTCTTTTCTTCATTCTCAACAATTTTTACTGGTTTTGCCATAAACGGTTCAAGAGTAGGAGGCGGGATGCTGTTATTTCTTCTCATTGTAATTTTCCTCAATTAGAAACGGCTGTTATTATAGAAGCTGTTGTTGTTGTTACGACAACGCCTGCAGCAAGGCCCAATAAAGACCACATGACTGGATTTGGTCTTGATTCTATTTCTGCTTTGATGGTAGAGTCTAACAATTCAATTTGCTTTTTCTTTTCTTCTACGCTGACTTCTAACAATTTTTTATCTGCTGTACATCTATTTTCAAAGATTTGCTGTTTGTATGCAAATTCTGCCGTCGTTGTTTCTACTGCTTTCTTTACTTCAATATCAATCTTTTCTTGTTGAAACTTTATTTCAGAGATGATCGTCGCAATAGCCATCGGAGACAGCAAGACACCAGTAAAAGGAGCAAACTGAGATTTTCGCATAGGAGAAATTGCTGTCAAGTCTTTTTCAGAACTAGGCATCTCAGGAACAACGTCTTTGACAACTTTAGACAGTTCAACATTAGGACCTTTCTTTTCATCAGAAACAGCCCAAGAAGAAATCGTGAATATAAATGCAGATAAGAACAACGGTATAATTTTTTTCATATTTACTCCGGAAGAATTATCTTAAATCCCGTAACTTCAGAAAGCTTCTTTGCTAGCTCTTCTGGGTCGTCTGAGTACTTTTCGACAAGATCTTTTATTTCTTCTTTTTTCTTTTTTTCTAATTCTACTTTTGCATCGTCATACTGTTTTTGGACATCAACAAGCTTTTTCTTTAGTTGTGACAACGCTTCATCATTTTGTCTGCGTTCTTCTTTTCTTGCATTTTCAATCTGACTGATTCTTTCTTCGTACGCTGTTCGAGTAGATTGAAGTTGTTGCGTTAAAGAGATTCTATCTTTTTGCAAGAATAACAACACTAAAATAGTAAAAATCGCAATCGCAAAATATCTCCAATTTTTTTTCAAAAAAGGTAATAACTTGCTCATATCAATTTGGTTTGTCTTTTCTCGCATTTTTTATTTGACCTACGTCTTCAAAATTTTCTCTAATAGAATCTTGCGTTAAGTTTTCCATCAGTTCAGAGATAGCAATTTGATGAACGTGTAACGCTTTAGTAAGAGTCGACAAAGATTCTTTGATGCTTTTTATCTCATTGGTCAACACCAACATGTTATTGACGACGGTTGACATGACTCGAGAAGACCCTATTGCGACATCGATAATCTCTTCAAGCAGACTCATCTTCTTTTTTTCGCTTTCCTCTTTTGTCTTCTGCATTGATCATATTATACAGCGTGTTATGATCTAGTTCATCAATACGTTCACGACTTCCTGTAAATTTCCTAATTGGTTTTTCTAATTCAGCCTGAGCTCTTTTTAGCGCAAGATCTTCCAGCATTTTTATTGCTTTTCGATCCTCCGTAACAATCAACATCGCAAATTCATCAAAAACAGATTGTATAGACAACTGGTAAGCGAATAATTTTTCTCTTAGACGTAGATGAACATCTTTCTTCAATTTAACATGAATGCATTTTCTATCATGCAAAATGTCAGTTCTGATCAAGCACCACCTCCAGATGGTCCCATAGCTCTATCGGCTGGTGGTGCTGGGAATTTCGAAAATTTTTCTTCTGATTGATTCTTGCCAACTTCTATATCATACTGTTCTTCTAATATTTCTTTAAATGATTGTATGACGCTCGAATCATAACTCTTTGATAAGAAATTTACGGCTCTACGAACCACAGTGTCTCTTACCTCTAAAAGAGAATCGTAGTTATCAATTAAACGAACTACGCTGTTTGTAAAGGATTCTAGATCTATATCATCGATCGTAAGATCAGATGGAGCTTCTTGAGCTTTATCATCTTTGCCTGCTTTGTCATCTTCTGCTTCTAACAGAAAATTTCTCGTCATGATTTTGAAATCAAATCCTTCTTTTTTAACAGAGGTCGCTTCTTTTTCATATTTGGCGAAGTAAGAGTCTATTTGCGAGTCTAAAGAGTCTTCCGATTCTACTTTAGAAGATTTGCTTTTCTCCTCGAGCAAATGAGATACGCTATCTTTAATAATCTTTTTCAACTCTTTTAAATGAATTTTCATTTTAATACCTGCGCAATTTGCTCGGCTTTCTTAACTCTTTCTTCAACCACATTCCAATTAATTTCTCTCATTTGAGAAACTATATAGCTCTGTTTGTCGTTCAAGTAATCACGATAAGCATGTTCCCAAACGTCTAGAACGATCACTGGGTATATACCCAACATGACATTCGCATCATGACTTCCGACGAAAGTATTCACATATCGCTGCAAAAACATGTGATATCCGCAAACAGCCCAACCAACTCCTGCTGAGTTTGAACACGCTATGAAATCTCTTTGCCAGTCTTCAAATGTGCCGAAATCTCGTTCCAATCGTAAATAAGACAAAGAGTCCATCGTGATCTCAGAATGTGGGTCGAAACAATTCGAGAAGTATAACTCGTGAAGCCAAATCGCGTTTAGGTTATAAACCTCATCTTTTTTCAGAGATTTATACGATGAGTGACGAGGGTTAGCATCTCCACGTTTTGAAGTGTCGAGTTCAGCAGATACTTTGTTGAATGATTCGACGTAGCCCTTGTAGAGATCATAATGAGCATCTTTGGTTTTTTGAGTAACAAACTCAGTTACTTGTTTAAAAACCTTGGGCTCAGCAACGTAAGATTCATTTATCTGATCTGCTTGAGGCGTTAAACCAATAGATGGCGCTTTTTTGGAGATGCTGTCCTTAACAGCTTTTTTTAATAACGAGTCTATTTTTTGAGGATCTATAAGCTTGTTCATTTGATTACTGCCTCTCGAATTCTTTTACAAATTCATCAAAAGTTACCGTTGTTTCTGCCACGCCATCTTCTTTTTGGTGAGTTAAAGTGATGGTTTTGCTGGTTGGATTCACGTTTGAAACAGTGTACAAAAGACCCTGCCCCGTTCCTTTTTTACTTTTCACCTTGAATTCAGGAGATATAACAATCTCTTTTTCTCCTTTGAGTGGAAATTCTACAGACAAATCAGTGTCAGCTTTTTTCTTGTCTTTCTTTTCTAATTTGTCTTTTTCAGGGAGGAAAGACTCTATTTTTTTATTCCACTCTTCTCGTAAAAGTCTTACTACTTCTTTTTCTGTTAATTTTTTCATGAATCTACCCAAACTACATAGTAATTATCATGCCGTTTAGTCCACGTTCGGAATTTATAAAGAAATTATATCTTCATACTTTTTACAAGAAGTATTGCTATTCTTGAATATCTCATCTGTAGCAGACTCTTTATCTAAATAATCGACTTCATAGACAACATTTTGAATTCCACTATTCACGATGCGACGGGCACACATTGAGCAAGGCTTATGAGTACATAGCATGATTAGTCCAGATCGAAGTTCATAAGGCTTGCAAAGATGAAAAAGAGCATTTTCTTCGGCATGGAGAAATCCTGAGTTACCGTGGTCTAAAGAACTTCTCTCGTTAGGCCCGCCTTTGTATCCTCCGTTATACCCGATAGCACAAACTTCTCTAAAGTCTGGAGTGATAATAATTGAAGCTACCTTGTATTTCGGATCATATGAAAGAACAGACAGGTCCCTGCACATTTGCATGAAAACAGAAAGCTTTAATTTTTTCCTATCAATCATTTCAGCTAGCCGGATCAAATATTACTGGATGACACTTTAAACATCTTGGTTCATAAAGTTCAGCTCCGCCGACCTCTATTTCATTTCCTCCAATCTGCTTTTTGTATGTGTAATGAGCATCTTTGCTGCAGACTGTACAGACCGCCGTCCGTTTTTCCACCTGGGTTGCCCAAGGCAGCATTTTTTCAATTTCATTGAACGGTTTTCCGCTGGCTGATAGATCTAATGACGATACCACTATCGAATATCCACTTCTATAAAGCCAGACTAAAACTTTCGAAATACCTGGTATCATGAATGCTTCATCAACAGCCACGACATGAGGATTTTCATTCATCTCTGACAATTTTTCAAGTATGTCGGTTCCTTCTTTTATGCAAATGGCAGGTACTTTCCACCCGCTATGAGTACAAATATACTCTTCACTGTATCTATCATCTAAGCGCGGCTTAAACACAGCTACTCGTTTGTTTTGGTATTTAAAACGATCTATTGAAGACAGCAGTCCGGTTGTTTTGCTAGAAAACATTGGACCCGTATAGAGTATGAATTGAGGATTTGACATAACACCTTATTTGTTAAAAAATTTATAGCCGTTAAATTCCGTTGATTTCAAGAGGACTAACTTAAAGTTTTCAGAATCAACACCTTTTAACTTATTTGCTCTATGCGAAATTAAAATCTTGCACCAATCATTCCAATATTCAGAACCAGCATTGAGATTAGAAGCCAACTGTTTTAATTCATCAATAGTCTGACAATTTCTGCACTTGGATTCTTGCTCCAAAATATATTCTAAAGGTAGTTTACCCTTTGGTAGCTTCGGCATTTCTAAACTAAAAAACTCTCGTTTTTTTAGAATTTCTTCTACCATTCCAAAATGCTTTTCATAAATATGCAAAGAATTGCTTACGTGAGTATACTCACCAACGCTTATAGACCTGTTCAGCCTATCCGATAATTGATTAGCCAACAACTCTTGAAACAACGTGAATGCAGGAACATCATACGCAATTCCTAAGATGAGATCAGATGATCTCATAGAGACTATCATGTGAACCTGATCGTTACGCAAAAAAAACTGCAAAGACAAAGTGCAAGGAACGTCCTTTGAGGCTAGGATAGAATCCTGAGGAGATCTAATATGAACGACGGCTCGGCGAGAATCTGGATCTGTCGTCAGTTCATTCAAGATGTAATCCCATTGTGTCCAAGAAGGATCGATTTGACCAGCAATTCTTGAATGAGGATTAAAAATCCTGGCGCCGTAAGCGCTGTTAGCTGTAGTGCCATCATCAGAAATGTTCTTCCAAAAAGAAGAATAATTCGATATCCATTCAGTGGAATCGTTTCCAGAAAGATACCACAAAGACTCTGCAACAAAATATGATAAGCTAAAGTCTCTTTGCTCTACATACGGTAATCTATCAAGAGGATTAGAAATCCTGAATGATACGCCCAACTTTTCTCTGATCTTCTGCCCTCGAGGAGAAGAAACAAAGTCAGGATGCTTGTAGACGTCTAGAAGCAGATCATAGTAGGCTTCAGTGAAGCTAGAAAAAACTTTCATATATTCTCTTTATCACTCAACGTTTTAATTAGTTCCCAATTGTCCTGATACCACTGGATTGTTTTTTCCAATCCTTCCCAAAAATACACCAGGGGAGTGTAACCTAAAACTTCTTTTGTCCTAGAAATATCAGCTTGAGTGTGCATGACATCGCCAGGTCTCCAAGGAGCATCATGGTATTTCGCATCAGGAAATTTTTTCAACAAAAATTGCAAAATTTCTCTATTTGTTGTCCTGTCGCCACAAGCCACATTTAAAGTTTCAGACTTTAATGGGAAATTTGCCTTTGCTGCTCTTACGCATGCATCGGCAACATTATCAACATAACACATGTCGCGAGATTGCGTTCCGTCTCCGTCAGAACGCATCGAAGTCCCCTTCATAATTGCATTAACCCACGCAGAAACCGCTGTGGAATAAGGAGAATTTCCTAATTGATTTGGACCAAAGACGTTAAAGAACCTTAGGCTGACTGAATCGAACCCATAAAGATCGTAATACATCTTCAAATAATCTTCAATTATAGATTTTTGCAAAGCGTAAGGTGATTTAGGATTCTTTGCGGTATCAGGAGGAGTTGGTAGCTGGTCAGCACCTCCATAAACAGAGGACGAGGATGCAAAGACAAAACGTTTAATCTTTCCTCGACAAGCATCAATCAATTTCATTGTTGCTGTCACGTTTGCGTTGTGAGACTCAAGGGGAAAATCGACGGAATAACTCACACGCGGGACGGCCGCCAAGTGTATAACAACATCGTACAATCCAGACCTTATCTTTGCTAAGATTGTTTCGGAGTCGAAGCTGGCAATCGTAATGTTACGATCCAGCAGCGAAGGATCAACAAACGACATGTGACCGTTCGATAGATCGTCAACGATGTCAAACTCTATATTTTCTGCCAACAACCTTTTTGCGACGTTACTGCCTATGAAGCCCGCACCACCCGTCAATAAAATTCTCATATGATTATACACCTTTTTAAATTATAAACAAGCTTGTTTCATATTTACAATTATGAGAACGTTTAATGTCATCAATAAATCGACCAACGTTTCCGAAGCAGATTTGAACCTCATGGTTGAAGCCTGCAAAATACAGTTAACGCAACAAGCAGCCCCGCTCCTGGAAAGGATGCCATGGGAGATAAAGGTAGGTGGTAATGATGGATTCCCCGTTGTTCTTATTAACTCTCCAGATGTTGCTGGTGCTCTTGGATACCATACGCAAGATCCTGACGGAAGAGTTTGGTGTAGAGTTTTTACGGACCCGTTATTGAAGCATGGCGGAACTACGTTGAAGGGAACTCACGCTGTTTCGGTCGTCCTATCTCACGAAATACTTGAAACATTCTACAATCCCTACGTCAATCTTTGGTCGAATAGAGGAGATCATACTTTCGTAGCATTGGAATTGTGCGACCCCGTTCAAGGAGACTCGTATGAGATTGATGTCAATGGCACGCCCGTTTCTGTCTCTAACTTTGTGCTTGAAGCTTGGTTTGATAGGGAGATGAGTAAAGCAGGTAGGTTCGATTATATGAACACTATAAAAAAGCCTCTAGATATGTCCAGAGGCGGGTATACTATTATCTTTAATAGTGAAACAGGCGAAGTCAAATCAGTCTTTGCTAGCAAAGAAGGAGAAGACTTACACAACCTCTTGAAACCTGGGCATCCTGCTTCTAGATCATCTCGCAACAAAAGTGATTGTCCGCTGAGACAACACACGCTACCTACTTACTAAGAAGATTTTGAAGAATAGTTATCAGCAGCCCACCCAGAGCCCTTCAAAACAAATGTTGATTTGCTTATAAGCCTTCTTAAAAAGTCAGTCTTACAACGAGGGCAGTTTGTTAATGGTGGATCTTTGATTGATTGTTCCGCTTCAAACTGATGATTGCAAGCTTTGCATTCGTATTCATACGTCATACAATTCCTCCTTGCGAAGTAATTTTTACAGGAAACATAACAGAAGTTCCGACAAAAGGAGACGTACCAGGTTGTCTAACAAAACTTAAAGGACCATTAGCGGTAGCAAGATCACAATTCGTTGGATCTTGCAGAACGTCAGATAAACGGTGTATGACACCGTCGATCCAACAAGCTTGAGAAACAAGCTGACAAATTTGAGAATAATCAGAATGTTTCATATCATGGGCAGTTGCATTCGGCTGGATCACTGACATCGTCGATCCATTTAGCTTGTTCTGCTTAGATCCAGTTGGGTGACCTTTTATACCCTTGTAGTTCGTACCAACGAAATGCCACCCATAGTTACAAGCTCTTCTAGGATTTAAGTCTAGTTTCTTATCTAAAATCCAATGCTTTCCAGGAGAAGCTACTAATCCTGTCACATTAAACCCAACTTTTCCATCGACCATTTTGCTGTGTTTAATCATAGAATCGACTGTCGAAGATATCGTCATAGGACAGGGCTCTACTCGGTGCGTGGCATTGATAAACATTAAGTCAGCGATATGTGTTGTCAATAAAGACGCATTAAATACATCTGCTAACTTTTGCTGAAGTTCTGCAGATACATTAACTCTTATGCCGTCAATTTTCAATGCATCATTCATCACATTGAATTTAATGGTTCTTCCTCCTGAAGAAAATTCGAGAGGAACCCATTCTGCATCAAAATTGCCAGCTAAAACTTGATCAAAAATGTATTTTTCTCTATCAGCTAATTTTTCAGGAAAAGTCATAATCATTTCTTCCAAAAAGAGTACATGTTCTTTTCAATCTCATAATCCATGTTCTTTATTTGTCTATCAGGCTGCTTCATAGCCCAGACAAACATTTCTTTAATCATATCTCTAAGATTAGTTTCATCTTTAAACCCTAACAGCTTATGAGCTTTACTGTGATCGCAGTATGCAGTGTGCACTTCATTGCGTTTTTCTAAATGAACCTTGGTCGCTTTAACTCCAAGCTCAGCTGCAACGTCCATCACGAGATCGCAAGCTTCGTTAATTGTGAAATCTTTATCAGCTCCTATGTTGAAAGTTTCACCGTCAAAAGACGTCATAAGCTTTTCAAAAGGAGCCATATAGAACTTGATGTCTGAAAAAGCACGTTTTTGTGTACCGTCTCCAAAGATAGTCAGCGGTTCTCCAACAAGAGCTTTACGAATCCAAATGCCTATAACGTTTCGATACCTATCCCAAATATTTTGATAAATGCCAACAACGTTGTGCGGGCGAACAATGCTGTATCTTAGTCCAAACATTTCATGTGCAAGTTTGAGATCCATCTCTACTGCATATTTCGCAATACCGTAAGGATCCTCTGGGGTTGGTAGCTGATCTTCTGTAAAGGGTGGATTGCCTACTCCATATACCGCCATCGATGAGGTAAAAACAATCTTTTTGATATCATGATTTACACAAGCATTAATTACATTAGCGGAAGCTAACACGTTGTTTGTGTAGTTGTAATTTCTAATGAAAGGACTCAATCCTTCTGCTGCGTACGCAGCAAAATGGAAAACATAATCAGGTTTTTCTTTTGCAAATACCTCTTCTGTTTTATGACGATCTACCAAGTCTACGTCGTAGAATGTCATTTCTTTTGGAACAGAATCTAGATATCCGCCGCTTAAATCATCAATCCCAACGACATCATAACCTCTGGACAACAGATATCTAGAAAAATTTGCCCCAAGAAGTCCAGCTACGCCTGTGATTAGAACCTTATCTTTTTTCATCATACGAGTGTCTCCAAGAAATCTATTACGTCGCTTACAGAAAATACATTCTTATTTTTCAAAATCGTCATTTGTTCTTTGACTAAAGAAACCCTGAATTCATAAGAAAGTTTGCTGATGTATTTAACTTGAGCAATTACTTGTTCTGACGTCGATACTGTCCACTCACTTCCTAATAAGTTTGGGATCAAAAACTCTGATGGGACCAAAGCAGGCGTGCCCACAGCCATATTTTCTAAGTAACGAGGAGACGCAAACCCACGTTTGGCGTATTCTGGCTTGGTTATGTGTGTTGCGCAGATAAAAGAATTCAACCTTTTCATTGAATCATGAAAATTCAAGCGTTGAGCGAATGAAACGAAGGGATGCTGTTTTATCAATGATGTAGGATGTTCTCTCTCAGGAGAAACTTCTAACCAATTACCATGAACCGTCGTCTGTATTCCCAGATTTCTTAGCTCTCTTGATGGTGAGGAATAGTACTGATAAAATGCTTCTGGTCTTTCATAATTGTTTCCCACATAGCCATATTCAAAAGACACGTTGGACGGTTGCAGCAAAAATTGCCAATCTGTCCAAAACATCAATCTTTCTCTTTTTCTGGTCAAATATCTTGGTTCAAATGCGGGATCTGCAATTATAGCTTTAGGCCATGCTAGCTCATCTTCTGGTGTCACCTTATAATCACAATCCCAAATAACGATAGGAATCTTTCCGTGATAGTGCCGAAGAAGCTCATTTTGCCTGAGCAGATCAGGTTCGGCAGGATTTTCTCCTGAATTTTTATAAGTTGGCCATCGCCACTCAACAAATAAAACATCTATGTCAGGAAATCCCTCATCATAATTGATGTTTTTATATGGCACAACTTCTCTACGCTTTTGTAACGCATAAATCTGATGTCCTGATGCGACAGCTGCGTTCACAAAAATAGGACGACCATACCGATGACCATCAGGCGTTTTTGCTTCTCCTGATGCTCCAAAAGGCTCACAAAAACCCCAATAACTAATTCCGATGCGCATCATGCCTCCTTTTTCAAGAATTTACGAATGGTCTCCATTTCCCATTCTAGGTTTTCAGAATCAATGCAAAAGCGTAGTACGTCACATTTGGTCCACTTTGCAAATTCTTCATACATGTCTGACAATTTTTGTAGATGATATTCGCCTATGTTATGAATATCGTCTTTTAGACCAGAATAAGAAGTCCTATACGGAATGACTATCTTAACGCCAAAAGAAGCTGCAAGAAAATCAATATGAGACAGAGCATCATGATCGGTCTTTCTATCGTAAACTCTTGAATACACCCACTCTGAAGGGTACGATCGATCAAGAATAACAGACGTCTTGGTGTCTCGAAGAAAAGTGTAGAAGTAAGGGTCTCCGTATCGAAGAGCCTTCACGAAATAATCTGGATCTGAGCTAAACGCTTTCCATTCTGATTTATTCTTGAAATATGGAATCTCCATTCGTCGCGAAAGCTCACGAGCCATTTCAGTCTTACCAACTTTATCACATCCTTCAAAAATTACGACAGTATGCATGTTATTCATCGATTACCTTAACCTTGCTCATAAAAGTTTTATTACCGTAATTATCGACAGTAATTTCTGCTATGCATGTGGAGTACTTCGGCAACTCAGTTCGGCCATCCCATCCCCAACAAAAGATCCGACGGGTTTGGCCTTCAAGGCCTATTGCCGTCAGAAGCAAGTATGGCTTTCCGTTCTTCGTCTTTTTTTCTTTTACGTCAGAAATAATGAACCAATAAACGTCAGTTTGCTCGATGAGGTCGATGGATTTGACACCTTTAGATTCTAGCTTTGCAATCAGTTCTTGAGAAACTAAAATGTTAGAGTTGAATGATCCAAGATATTTCACGCTGTTGTCAACCAACTCCCCACGAGTCCACTCATCCATGTCATTTGTTTCTATCAAAAGATTTCGAAAGTTTTCCATACCGAGAGTAGGATTTTTCTTTGAAGTTTTCTTGATATCGGCACCTTTATCAATCAAGATGTGATGCATCTGTTTGTAGCTGTTAAATGTTTTTCCTTCACCTACGCAGTCAAGAGAGTCAAACGCTCTGATGGAGATGAGACCTTCAAAAGCTCGCTTGTTAAATTTGGAATGTTTCCATGAACCATCATCATTCCACAACATCTCTTCGACACTCTTGTAAGGTCTGTTCTCGACGATTTCATCGATAGCAGCCTCTCCAATTCCCTTGCAAGACAAGAAGCTTGGCATGAATCGTTTACCTTCCAAGATTGTCCAGCTCTTTGTCGCGTAGTTTACGTCAATTGGAACGATCTTATATCCTAGCGCTTTTACTTCTGAAAAAGCTTTGGCTCGTTTCTCGTCGTTTCCTGACATCGATTCGAGATATGCGCATAGCCATTCCTCTTCATAATAAGTCAAGAGCCAAGCGCAATAGTAAGAATCAATTGCATAAGACACGGCATGCGAGGCATTAAAGCCGTATCCAGAGAAGAATAGAATCTTATCGTATAGTTCAGATGCGACCTTCTCGTTGACGCCATTCTTCACGGCACCTAACACGAACTCTTCTTTTGCTTTCCTCGCATCCGCTGCAGCATCGTCTTTCTTAGACGCGCTGCGCTTCATAATGTTACGACGGATGGTGTCAGTCTCAGCCTCAGGGAATCCCGCCACCACAGAACATAACCTCATGGTCTGCTCTTGAAAGATGATACAACCGTATGTAGACTCGAGGACTTTTTTGATCAACGGATGTTGATAATCAATCTTGTCAGGATTATTCTTTGCATCAATATAAAGTTTATCCACGTTAGCCGCAAGAGGACCAGGACGATAGATCGAAGTAAGAGTGGCAATGTCGATGATGCTACGTGGTTTAGCCTTCGTAAACAGCCGCTGAGCACCTGTTTGTGTTAGCTGGAAGATACCTGCGAACCTACCTTCGTGGTAAACATATTCGTAGACCTTTTGATCGTTCAGATCAATGTTCTTCGGATCCATATGCTTATCAAACCACGCTCGAATTTGCTTAAAATCAGGATTTTTTACACCTTCCCGGCGCTCGAGGATTAGGCCGATGCATCGTTCGATGATACGCAAGGTTTCAAGACCTAGCAGATCGAACTTGATCCACCCAAATTCTTCGAGATGTTTATAGTTCATGCCTTCGACCCAAGGTGTCTGGGCCTCACCGCGAGCAAGGATTAGAGGCATTCTTTCGGCGACATCTTCTGATACGATGACGCCACCGGCGTGGCGGCCCAAAGAACGGTTTTGCTTGAATAAAATCTCAATTGGTTCGGCCACCTCGGGGTGTGCAGCAATGAAGTCTTGTAGAGACTTTGAATATTTGATGGCGTCTTCGTATGTAAGAACGAACAAGTTCTTGTCTGTTCCTGGTTTAAAGACCTCCTTCTTGACATCATCCTCGACAGGAGCAAGAGCAGCGTTGACTTCCTCAAAAGGGATACTGTAGAATCGAGCAATATCTTTAATGAGGCTCTTTAACCTGAAGGTGTTGTAGTTGGAGATAGGAATGACGTTCCTTTCGCCAAGATTCTTTCTAAGAAGTTCAATCAATAAATCTCGATCAGAGATGTCAGAGTCAATATCAGGGGCACCTGTTCTAGAAGGATTCAAAAATCTTTCAAAAGAAAGATCATATTCAATTGGATCCAAATTCGTAATTCCAAGAACATAGGCTACAAGTGAACCAGCAGCTGATCCACGACCTGGTCCGATCAACATATGCTCACGAGCAATATCCATGATAGCCTTCATCGTCAAGAAGTACCTAGAGAACTTCTTACCTTTGATGATGCCTAGCTCATATTTGATTCTGTCGATGTAGTCTTGTCTTGAGTCTAGACCTCTCCACTTCAATCCATTTTTACACGCAACCACGAGTGCCTTATCTTCCGTGGTTCCCTCAGGGATCACGTAAGAAGGAAGCTTCATTGTCTTGTCAGGCTGAATGTCACCTAATTCGTTATGAACGATATCATGGGTTCTTTCAATCGCGTCATTAACAAATTCATCGTCATAGAAATCCATGCCTTCCGTCGTAGACAAATAAGATTCCCACACCTGCTTGGCATTTTTGGGATACAATTCGCATTTTAAATCGTCCTTAGACTTAGGCAACAAGCTTGGATCAAAGTTTTGATAGTTAAGCCAACCTAGCTTCTTATAAATCTCTCGTTCTTTCCAGTTTTCTGGTCGTGAATAGTGCGAGTCGCAAGTAACCACCACTCTATCGCGCAGGGAATTTCGTTTGGAAAACTCAATGAGAGCTCGATTAACAAGATGCTGAGCAGGGAGCTTGTTGAATTGTAGTTCAAGACATACGTTATCGCGACCGACGGCATCAACTAACTTGTCGTAAGTGTTACTCATCGTAGCAATGATACGATCCAAAAGTGATCTGTCGTTAAGCAATTGGTGTTTCAATTCTTCGAACGGAACTTTTTGAAGCTGTTCGAAAGCGTCGAAAGCCAAAGGACCGCCTAAACAAGCTGTGCTGATCATGAGATGATCACCTTTTGCTGCTTCTTTTAGCATCGAATAATCGATTCGAGGGAATCGATAAAATCCCTCCATGTATCCCCTGGATACCAGGTGGAACAGACGTTGAAGGCCTACTGAGGTTTTTGGTAGAACGACTAGATGATGACGACGCTTGACGGGATCATTGTATTTACCTGACTTCGTCTCGTCCTCGTTCTCAACAGTCAAAGCTGCTTCATCCGTACCAACGTCTGTCGTCTCGTCATCGCCATCAACGACCGCGGTGATAGGAGTAATGATGGACTCGTCCTTTGCAGGTTTTACCTTGGACGCTTCCAGATCTTTTTTCCACTGAGTGAGATCAGGATGAACGTACATCTCGCAGCCAGGGATAAACTTAAAGTTCTTTCCTGACTTTTTCATCTTTTCGGCATGAAGAAAAGCGTGACAGAACCCATTCATGTTACCGTGGTCCGTCAACGACCAGGCATCCATACCGTTCTCTAACACGTAATCGATGTGTTCTTGCGGGTAATCAAGACCATCGTACTGCGAAAATGTAGAATGCGCGTGGAGACCGACGAACCGATTTGGTCCCCCGCCACGCATTTCCTTCTTGCTGTTTGACATAGTAGCACTATATCTTTACAGCAAACTGTTTTGCACCACAAAGATTTGGAAAAGAAAAAGTCTGATCTCGTATTCATCTCATCATGCAAAGGTTGTCGTTCCAATGAAGACGACCTTACCTTTTACCATATTGATGAATCTTTCTTTGAGGTTGAGGGCGTCGAGCGCCGCCTTCATAGCGTTCATCTTGCTGTCGTTCTTAGCGTTCGGTAGCGACCCGGATGCCGATCGTGGCTTCCATATCGCAGAACGCCTGTCAATCTCTGCTGCACGAGCTGCTTCTGCTTCTTCGCCTTGCCCGAAGTCCACTCCCTTTGCTTCAAGCCAGTCTCTTGTGATGAACTCAACGCCGCTAGTTGTTATCAAAGCTTGGGTTATCAGCTCTGCTGCTAGGTCAGAGTCTGAATCGAGTATGTTGGCTTGAAATTCGCGAGGTCTCTTGTTCTTTCCCCATGGAAGTCCTCTAGCGGATCCCATCGTCATGCGCCGGACGATGTCTTGTTGAGCCATTCCAGCCGCCGCAAGTTCAATCGCCGAATAAACTTGATTTATCATTGTTCCCGCATCACGAGGCGGATTAGCTGCATCGAACACCGCGTGGATCATCATCCATGGCGTCGGCCAAAGATCTTTCCCCATTTCAGCAGATCCGTTGATGAAGACGGTTCCTCCCTGGGCGAGAGCATCCTTCAACTTATCAAATTCGTAGTCAAGTTCAAAAGACTTGAGAATTTCTAACCCTTCTTCTGCTTCATAAACATGAGATCGGTCAGAAGAGGTTGGTATCATCGAGTTTTGTCGACCCACAACTGTCGCAGGTACCATATAAACCGGTTGAGGCCACGTCTTAAACGCAGCTTTCGCCTTCTGCTTAAAAGCAGGAGTAGAGCTGAACTTCGCGACTGCTTTTCGATTCTTTACAGGGGTCCCTGGCTCATGGATCGCAGGGGTGATGTCTTCTAGTGGAGCCTCAACCATCACCCTCGAGATCTCTTCCTTGATGATTCTGCGTAATTGTGATATAGCGATCTTC
>Ga0208202_1000025_pt1 | contig 32924 bp, 29 predicted proteins | sample LakMenEpi27Aug08_FD_150738 | JGI IMG/M metagenome (GOLD analysis project Ga0208202, IMG submission 150738) | Freshwater microbial communities from Lake Mendota, WI - 27AUG2008 deep hole epilimnion (SPAdes) | ecosystem: Environmental > Aquatic > Freshwater > Lake > Epilimnion/Euphotic zone ... | reverse complement strand
GCAGCTGGTGGCGGAGATGGTGGAGCACGACAAGGAGGAAGCCCGCAAGGAATCACTGCTGCGCCTGAAGGGCTTCAAGGTGGTGGGCTCGATGGAGAATCCGCCCTACAGTGCGCCATGAGTAAGACAGCATTAGTTGTAGGTGTAACCGGGCAAGACGGTGCTTATTTGGCTCGTCATTTGCTCCACCAAGGATATCGTGTCGTTGGCACTAGCCGCGACGCCCAAATGGCAAGCCTTACCAGGCTTGAATGCCTTGGAATCGTGTCTGACGTTGAAATTCTTTCGCTTGCTCCAAGTGATTTTAGAAGCGTGCTAAAGGTTGTATCCAGCACCCTTCCTGATGAGATCTATAATTTAGCAGGACAGACAAGTGTAGGCCTTTCATTTGAGCAACCTGTTGAGTGTATTGAATCTATTTCACTTGCGACTCTAAATCTCTTAGAAGTCATCAGATTCCTAGGTGGATCTATCCGTTTCTTTAGTGCAGGAAGTTCTGAATGTTTTGGCAATACAGGCGATCTTCCGGCTACTGAACGAACTCCATTCCAACCACGAAGTCCCTATGCTGTCGCCAAGGCTGCTGCCTTTTGGCAGGTAGCTGCCTATCGAGATGCTTATAATATGTATGCTTGTACTGGCATCCTTGCCAACCATGAATCACCCCTTAGACCTAAGCGTTTTGTTACCCAAAAGATAATTGAGGGCGTTCGTTCAATTAAGGCGGGTTCACAGTCAAAGATACAACTTGGGAACCTTGACATCTGGCGGGATTGGGGTTGGGCGCCTGACTATGTTAAAGCCATTCATCTTATGTTGCAATCGGATTCACCATCAGACTTTCTAATTGCTTCTGGGAAGACAGTTTCACTAAGACAGTTTGCTCAGCTAGCATTTGCAGTCGCTGGTCTTGATATTTCAGATCACCTTGAATCACTCGACTCATTAATGAGGCCTTCAGATCTTGCTTATTCCTCTATGGATCCATCACTAATCTTTCAACGTCTTGGCTGGAAGACTTCCTTCACAATTGAAGCCATAGTTTCTAAGATGTACTTTAACGAGCTGTACTAAGTAGTTCCAGTTAGCGAGCTTAATGAGCGTCTAAGAATACAATATGCTTGGCAACATCAATTTTAAATGGCCGTATAAAGAAGCATATTGACGGCGCCTCAATTCACCATACATCATCGCTAGAACGCCGAGAATGTATCTCCGATTATAGATGTACATCCGCCGCATGCATGCAAGCCGACGGGTCTAACGACAATCGTTGGAGCTGGTCTTGTGATAGGGAGGCTCTATCACAATAACTAGTGCTTCACACGAGACCACATCTACATAACACTTAGACATTGCACCTGCTTTTTGCACTTCATGGCCTTAGCGCGAAGTTATCAGCGAATTCATGTAGTCAATTGGAAAGGCCCCAAACCATACCTGAGTTTAATGGGAATATTCCCTAGGGTTGTCTTCAGTATACCGATCAACAATGATTCTTCCCAACACTCAAACCATGACTTGCATTGCAACACTCGTAACTAATGATTATCTGCATCAAGCCTTAACCCTATTGTCATATGCTAAGTCTACGAACGAGGAAGCAGATTTCATTGTATTCACTATTGGCAGGATTACGCGCCACAATTGTAGTGTTCTACTCAGAGATGGGGCTAGTTATGTCGTTGAGATGGAAGATATTGTCGAAACTCGTCTTTTTAATGAGCTCACCACTAGATATAGCCCCTTTGAACTGTCATGCGCTCTACGCCCTTGGTGTCATGAATACTTATTTCAGCACACGAGTTATTCGTCTTGGGTTTTTATAGACAGTGATGTTGCAATAGTCGGCAGCATTTTAGAAGTTTCACGAACCCTTCATAATTATGATATATTTCTTACTGCTCATATAAAACAACCACATTTACTTGCCAATGTAAACCCGAATGAAATCAATATTATTACTCATGGCCTATATAATGGTGGCGTTCTCGGCATGTCGCGCTCTGATACAGCACTAAAAGTTATCACGTTTCTGAAGGATCGCTTTAGGCATTATTCTGAAAATTCACGTGGCCGTTTATCATCTAATGACAGCAGGCAGCATGACGGTCTCTTCGTTGACCAACTCTGGCTGAATCTCGTACCTCTTTTATTTGATAATGTTTACATCAGCAAGGATGAAATCTTTAACCTTGGCCACTGGAACCTTTGGCAGGGAGAGATCGACCTAGATCAATCGAATAATACAGCGTATTACAACGGAAAACCAGTATCTATACTTCATTTTTCAGGGCTTAATCCCTTCGACTTATCCTGTGTTTCTAAATATAGCACTCTGTATAATGATAAGCCTAATCACACCTGGGCTCTTCTTGCAGAGCAATACATATATAATACGCAGATATCTCGCTCCAAGCTAGAAAGCCAAGAATATCCGTATTTACCCTCTGGATCATGCTCTAAGAAGCTAGTCGTTTTTATTGAGCTTTCCGTCCTTGGCCTGGCAGAGCTCAATAATCTTGCACGTACTGGAATCTTCTTTTATATTCGCAATATTGTTGAGTCTCTTTCTATTCGAGATGATATTCGACTCATTCCATTTAGCGGTGATTGCCACCTACTTCACAACACTTTTTCAGCATGTACCAAACTTAACCTTGATACATCACTACTTCACCACGATCCAGTTGTTAAACTCCTTTTTTCTGTTGCCTTTCGTCTCTCCCGCAATCCTTTGCGACATCTTCCCTTAGTAAGGCGACTTCTTTACTACTGTTCATCTGCATTCTCTAGCGTAGCTGTTAAGCTCTATCACAATAAAACTCACTCTCTTATCCGTAGTCTTCTTATAGACAATAAGCAGCATTCTAGTGGTCCTACCTTAGGAAGATCTACTAGTAGTCATAGGTTAGTTGGCTCCCTCGTTTCCAAACTCAAGAACTTGGTCTACGGACATTTGCCACCCAAAAGAGCCTTAGTACATTTTACCCATAGATGTCATGAGTGGATTACAGCACCTCATGATCTTAATTCAACTCTTCAGCGTATAGTTACATCCTACGATCTAATACCACACTTGCACCCCGAATTTTGTGATTCAGTCGAACCAGGACATTTTAATGAGTTCCTAAGAAGCATTCGCCCTACTGACTTTGTTCTTGCTATATCCCATTCGACAAAAAATGATCTTGTCAACGCACTTAATTATGTTGACCACCAAAGAGTCTTTGTTACCCCCTTAGCTGCTTCTAAAGGTTTTAGCCTCTACCCCGAGTATGAGTCAGTTAATGTAGGTATTACTCCACCAACTCCGATTCTACAGCTACCCTCTAAGTATATTCTGTCTGTGGCTACCCTTGAGCCTCGTAAGAATACAAAGCTACTGCTTGAAGCTTTTGCTAAGATACATTCTTCAATCCCTAGCACTGATGTTTCCTTAGTCCTTGTTGGTGGTAAGGGTTGGGTTAAAGACGATCTCGCCTCATATTCGAAAAGACTTGGCGTTTCTGACAATGTAGTATTTACTGGCTATCTTCCTGATGAAGTATTGCCCACAGTATATAGTCAAGCACTTTTCTTTGTTTACCCTTCACTGTATGAGGGATTTGGCTTGCCCGTCTTAGAGGCTATGCAGTGTGGGTTACCAGTAATAACGTCAAATAATTCGTCACTTGCTGAGATTGCAACGAATGCAGCCTTGCTTGTCGACGCTACCTCTTGTGATGAACTTACCACAGCTATAGAAACACTATTATCGGATTCAAATCTTCGTGATCGCCTTCGAAGAGCAGGTATATCTAGGGCGTCAGCATATAGCTGGACATCAACAGCCACGGCTACAGTAAAAGCCTATAATAAAGCTTTGGCTTGCTCATGATATCGCCCTACCTCTCTGACAGCAGACAATCTATTGACTATTGCTGTAGCTTATTGTCTTTTCTTGTTCACTTGCTTATCATTACACATTGATTGACATCATCGCCCTGTCTTTTAGGTCAATCAATAATCTATTAATACACTGTCTCCCTAATCGCCTGTAGGGCTGCTAACTACCCTGTTGAGTTACACTCCTATTCACGCAAATGTTAGTCTAATCATTAGCCTTGTTAACAAACCAGACAGAATATGATTGCTAGATGGAATTATATTTTGCTGATTGCGCTAGGGGCTGTCATCAAACTATTGTTGCCAATGTTCAAGCAGTCTTGTCTCTTGGGGATCAAGACTGGTGCCATGCATTACGGCTCTACATCATAGAGAACAGCTCAACGGATGGCACAAGTGATATAATGAGATAGAGTGCCTGATCAGAGAATCGTGCCATTACTTCTCGACTATGTGGATCATAGCATCCCGCTTCGGGAAGCGCGAATCGCATATTGCCGTGATCAATTACTCACCGATATCTGCAGTAACGTAAAGCACTCCCTGTACATTCCTATTGATCTTGACTTAAACCTAGCTTGCTTGTTGAGTGATCCTTCGTTTAGGAGTTTGCGGAGAACCCGCCTGAATGGCCGTGCTTTTCCCTCCAGAGAGCTGATCGCGCTCCGTTCGGGCTGATTTGCACAGCATTTCAACGGCCCAGAACGCCCGATTTAATACGTTTTGCCCCGTTGGGCCCTCCTGACCGCCGTCGTCTGGCCACACCTCTGGGAGCGGCGTCCTAGGGAGTGGTGTAACTCGGGAGGATCAGCCCCGGCTACGCCGGGGCTGATGGTTGACCTCCCTCAGATCTCAGCTGTGGCAATGGGTGGGCCGGTCTGTGAACCTGTTCGGAGCACTACCACCAAACCGAACACAAACCATAACCCTCTCCCATAGTGACGCCTCCGAGCTGGCTCAGCTCATGGAGGGCACCACCGATGGCGCCCTGATTCCGGAGATCGTGCGCGGGGGGTTCCAGGACCTGCTGGAAACCGGGGTGAGCGCTGCCGTTGGCGCCCAGCTCCACCAGCGCTGCCCTGACGAACGTGCCAACCACCGCAACAGCTACCGCGAGGGGGTGCTCACCACCCAGGTGGGAGACCTGACCCGGGCCATCCACTAGCCGCAGGCTTCTCCCAAGAAGTAACTCAGGCAGGGCAGCTTCTTCCCTAACTGGCTCGAGCCGCGCCGCCGGGTCGACAAGGCCCTCTACGCCGTGGTGATGGAGGCTTACACCGGGCATCTCCACCCGCAAGGTCGATGCCCTGGTGGAGGCTCTGGGCGGTACCAGCGGCATCTCCAAATCAGAGGTGAGCCGCATCTGCCAGGGCCTCGACGAACAGGTGAAGGCCTTCCTGGGCCGTCCGCTCGACCACGCCCGCTTCCCGTACGTCTACCTAGACGCCACCTACCTCCACGAGCGGCTGGGCCGCAATATGCAGGTCTGCTCCCGAGCGGTGGTGGTCGCGATCGGCATCAATGCCCTCGGCTACCGCGAGGTGCTGGGAATCGCCGTGGGCGACAGCGAGGCCGAGGGCTTCTGGCGCCAGTTCCTGGGCAGCCTCTAGCCGAAGGCTTCTGCGAAGCAGTAGGAGCGTGGCCTCGTGGCGCCCGGCTAGTGATCTCAGACGCCAACCTGGAACTGACGGCGGCGGTCAAGCGGATGTTCCAGGGCTGCAACTGGCGTCGCACCGAGAGGTGCGCTGCATTGCGCAGCTTGTGCCGGGTGCACTTCCTGCGCAACCTGCTCTCCCGCATCCCGATAGCTGGCCAGGACATGGTGGCAGCGGCCATGAAAGCTGTGTTTATGATCCAGGCCCCCGATCAGGTACGTGCCCACTGGCAGCGGGTCACCGTGATGCTGCGCAAGCAGTTCACCACAGCCGTACCGGTGATGGAGGCCGCCCGTGACGACGTGCTGGCATTCCTACATTTCCCGTAGGAGCACTGGCGCAAGATCTGGAGCGCCAACCCGCTCGAGCGGCTCAACAAGGAGATCAAACGGCGCACGAACGTGGTCGGCATCTTCCCCAACGACGCTGCGATCACCCGCCTGGTGGTCAGCCAGCTGCTGGAGCAGCCGGAGGAATGGCAGCTCGAGCGCCGGCGCTTCTTCTCCGAGGCCACCATGGCCAAGATTCCGGAACCAGAAGAGGCACTGGAGCTCGCCGATGGTGATCCGTCTGCCCGCCAGCACTCAGCACCAGCTGAAGCGCACCAGCGTCTCCCTCGATCTACACAGCACCTCGATCGCTGAGTTGCCAATTCAGTGATCAGGGTTCATGGTGGATAAACGGAGCTGCGCAGTCAGCTTCCAAGCAGTCAACCCTGACTGCTCCTGTTCACCCTCCGAAGAGGGTCACAGGACCGCCTGAGTTACACCACTCGGAGGGGCGCCACCCATTCTTATCCGGCTGGGCAACCTGCTAAAGCCAGCGGTGGCTGCGGAATGAACATGAATAGGTGGCCACCAAAGGAGTGGCTACGCGGTACCGATCGGAGAGGCCCAACAGAGCGAAGAGCCTGATATCGGGCGTTCCGAGCCACTGATACGATCTCAACAAATCCGAACGAAGCGTGAACAGCTCTCGAGCATTTAAATACCGACTGTTCAGGTTGTTATTCCGCAAATTCCTAAGTTCTTGATTCGCCGTGCATAGCCGGTTCACTACGCCACTTTCTTGACTTCTGAGAAGGCTTTGACCTCTTTATGGTTTGGTTTTGCTTGACGCGAGACACGGTTTGTCCTGTCTTCCAAGCTACTCAATTGAACCATATACCGTCCCGATTGATCCTTCTAAGAGACTCCTTACTTTAAACGGATCTCTTCGACCTCCGACTTGCGCCGAACCGAGAATTGGACTTGGGTTTGTCTAGGCTTTCATCGATGGTTTTTCTGACTGCTAGCGGTTCATGCTTACTGAGGGCAATTTTATCATCCCCTAACCACTTAATAAAATCAAGCCACATTATTATTTGGTTTGGATCCGAGTTCTGATTGTCACGCATGCGCATTTTCTATCATGGTCTCATCTATAGCTATTATCGTGCCCGCCCTGGGGGGATTAGCAATTTCTTTGATCGTTTAATTTCTAGGGTAGCGCTCGAGCATGATTGCTTGTTGACCACGACTCGTGAATCTCGTCTCCCTCATCCTGTTGGTCCCTATTTGCATACTGTACGGCATAATCCTAGTCATCGCCTTCGTCGAATCAATAAGTTTCTAGAGTCGCGGCACTTCGAACTTCAATCAAGGGCTTTTCGTCCCGATCTAATCCATTATACATATTACGTTGATCCTCGCCCATGGCATTTACATTTGCCTCGTGTCTATACAGTATACGATATGATTCACGAAAAATGGTCGCATCAGCTAGACCCTTCTAGAGTCTACGCTGCCGAGAAGCTACGAAGTTTCGAAAATGCTAGTGCATTGCCTTGTATTTCCGAGGCAACTCGTAGCGACCTTCTGGATCTCTATCCCCATCTTGAGCCTAAGACTTCCGTAATTCACCTAGGATGTGATCTGAAGCCGACATCTTTAGCAGCTTCCTATCCGCGTCCAGCCGATATTAATACCTCCTATTTGCTGTATGTGGGCGCTCGTGGTTCATATAAGAATTTTACACGCCTGCTTCTTGCTTTTGCCCGCGTTGTTCCTCATATCAATGGAATTAAGCTTAGGGTTGTTGGAGCACCTTTTGAAGTGCTTGAAACTGATCTCATTGATGCCCTCGGAATAGCAGCCTCTGTTGAGATCTTTCCTGACGCCAACGATGATATGCTTTATCAACTTTATTCTCAGTCTCTTGCTTTTGTTTATCCATCGCTTTATGAAGGATTCGGGCTTCCCCTTCTTGAGGCAATGGCTCTCAATGCTCCGGTGTTGGCTTCAAGTGCAGGAAGCATCCCCGAAGTCGCAGGAAATGCTGCGCTACTCTTTAACCCTTGGTCTGTAGACTCGATCAAGGAATCTATTTTGAGAATTGCTCGGAATCCTGGCCTTCGCAATGAACTAATCACCAAGGGAAGGGAGCGTCTTCTCGATTTTACATGGCAGAAGACTGTAGATCAATATTTAGAACTCTATGATTATCTTCTCGCTAAACCTATTAAGGGTTAACTAGCTTTCTCTCTTTGCCCACCATAGTTATGTTCTAATTCTCCATCGCTAGTGTCGTACCATCCACTGGCTGCTGGTCAGGCTATCCATAGCTTGTGCAGGGCGGAAGAATGTTTTTAAGGCCATAGCTCGTGAGCCAAGTGATCTATAAGGTTCTTGCAGCGTGTCCACCTCTTCAAGGAAGGATAACTGCCCTCTGTCTTGGTAACTTTAACCGCCATGTGGCCTTATGATCCTAATTTTGGGGCGATACCGTCAGGCCTTATTGTGGCGATGTTGGCCGTTCGCGGCATCAACATCGGCTCTGTGAGCAGTTCCTACTGCGTACTCCATGCCCATGGCTAGGCTTCATCATCGTTCACCCCAGGGCTGATTCAAAGTCTGTCCCAGTGCCTCTTGCGGGGGCTGCGAGCATGGGTTGAGGTCGGCGGAATTGCCCCCTTTCTGTGCATGAAAGCGCCTCTGCCGCAACCGATCTCGACCTGATCAACTACCTTAGGTTGACCCGGGATTCACGGATGCGGCGCGGGGTTCGGTTTCCGGCCTGGTATCTGCTGCTGGTGGCGGTGCTGGGAATCCTTAGTGGCTGCCAGAGCTTGCGGGATCTGGAGAGTTACTCCTGAAGGAGAAGGCTGCGCCTACACCGTCAGCCACCACGCCCTACTCACCGAGGCGCTGGGCATCGAGCTCAGGCGTCCGCCATCGGACTGCTCGTTCCGCTACTTCTTCCGCCAGGTGGATGTGGCGGCCCTGTGTACTGAAATCCGTGACTGGACGATCGCCCAGATCCCGGGTGGGGCAGCTGATCTCGATCAGCTGGTGTGTGACGGCAAGACGCTTCGGGGCTCCATTGAGCCCGCCGCCGGTGGGGGGTCGGCGTTCATTGCTCAGGTCACGCTGTACTCCGCTGCACTGGGCGTAGCCATCAGCCAGGCCTGCTATGCCTACTATGCCACCGGCGTAAACCATGAGCGGGCAGTGCTGCGGCAGTTGCTCGGCGAACTGGATCTGGAGGGCTTGCTGATTCAGGCGGACGCGCTCCATACCCAGCGCCCGTTTTTCGGCAGCTCCAGGAGCAGGGGGCCGACTTCCTCCTGACGGTGAAAGCCAACCAGAAGACGCTGCACCGCCAGATCCGCAGCCAGTTCCAGGGAAAGCGCAAGATCCCTTTTGTGGCAACGGATCAGGAGATCGGCCACGGTCGCAGCATCACCTGGACGCTGCGGGCAAAACAGGCCCCTGAGCACATCCGCGAGGCCTGGGCCGGCACCAGCTGGATCGTGGAAGTCACTGCCACCGGCAGGCGCGACGGCAAGCCCTTTCAGGCCACCCACCTTTTTCTCACAAGCCTGCGCACAACACCACAAGCGCTGCTGCAACTGGTGCGGGACCGCTGGAGAATTGAAGGCTGGCACTGGATCCGCGACACCCAGCTCCACGAGGATGCCCATCGTTACCGGGGCAATGGCGCCGGAGCAATGACCACGCTGCGGACCGCAGCTCTCAACCTGCTACGCCTGGCTGGATTCCGGTCGATCCGCTCTGGCATGCAGACGGTGATGCACGACATCACGGCACTGCTGGCGATGGCGAGAAAGAGGCCTCAGCCCAACCCATGTAGAGACTTTGAATCAGCCCTGCCGTTCACCCCAAGAGCCCCGTCCAATGCCGCAGCCGGAAGCCAGGGGCCCGAAGCAGGTTTGGAGCTTCGTCATCACCCATATACCCACATGCATCCGTAATTGCTGGCAGTACCTCTACATGCAGTTCGACATCTAGAGTCCCAAGGTGGGGGCTTGGGATGTAATCAAGCGGGAAGACGCACATACCGCTGCGGATCCTTGTAGCCGAGCCTGCCTCCGGGAGTGGATCAACAAGGGCCGGTCAGATCTTCTGATACTGGTTGCGGACAACGGCGAAACCATTCAGGCCGTCACTCTGGAGAGCTGGCTGGAGGAGCTGGGTGTGCTCTGGTCCTTCACCATACCGAGGGTGAGCAACGGCTATCCCTTCTCGAAGTCTCTCTGTTGCGCATCGTTCAATACCGTTTTGACTATCCCCCCCATGCCATCCATCAGCGTTGATGAAACCTGCGCGTTGGTGACGGCGTTCGGGAGCTGTCCCATCGATCGGCGCCGCCACAGCGGTATTCTATTTTTGACGCTATCTCAGCGCCCCTGCAGAGAGGTCATTACGATCTGTCGCCATTGTGCCCACGTCAAAGAGCAAACTTGTCAATGTCATCCGCCCCGCTGGAGCTGCAGCATCTGCTGCTGGCGTAAACCTGCGGCGTCTTAGACCAATCTGTTACGAACTCATTATTTTTCAGCCCGGCTACGTTTCCGATGGCCGCTGATTGGCGGCAGGTGATTAATCATTCTTCACAGCTACCGCGCCTGAAGAACATGCTTTAGCATTTCATGGCCACCAGCCTCAACATCTATGAGCTGTTCTTAGCAGCGTTGCTGTTGGCACTTAGAATGATTTACCTAAGGAATCTGATTAACATAAAAGCGTTATTGCAGCCTGTTATCTCTTGTGGCAGTTCACAAAGCGTGGCAGACTCCAAAAGCACCGTGCAAGTCCTGCCTGTTGATACTTGGTTTTCATTGTCTACACTTATAGGCATATTTCCCTTGAGTAGTTTATCGAGTCTATCTTCATGAGCCTAGCTTATTTAGACTTTTATAGTAATACTGTGCCCGTGAGTACGCCAGGAAGCAATATAGTTTTTGAGCGCCTTGCTCGCATATTTATCTCAAAAGGCTATACTGTAAGAGTCTTTAGTTATGACCCTCTCCGCTTATCGCTGTCCAGCAATGCTGTTTTTTGGGAACATATCCAAATTCCATTGCGTTTGAGATTTACTCTACCCGTAAGGACATGGCTTCCCTTCTCAGCTTTTGTGCGCCGTAGGCAACTTAGCCGCTACCTTCTTTCCCGCTACTACAACTCTAGTGATCACTATTCTTTTGTCACAATGCCTTGGGATCAACAATCACTGCTTGCTTGTGATGTCTCCCAGGCTCTTGACAGGCCCTTTCATCTTATAATCCATGATGATGAGATTACATTCTGTTCTGATTTCCTATCTCGTTTAGCAGCCAAGCTGAAGCGGCGTTTACTTGTTGAGAAGGCTAAATATATATTTCCTGTATCAATGCAACTTCTCAAGCAGGTACCTTCCGCTTTCCATCTTAAGTGCTTTCTTTTGCCACCTATCGCAGAGAGGTATCATGCAACTAATCTCGGGTACGTTACTCCGACCGATGGAGATGATGATTTCAGAACCCGTCCTATGTTCGACCTTGGCTATGCTGGAAAGGTCTATCCTCCCATGTTTGATGAAATCAGAAAGCTTCTTTGTTGCTTCCAAAGAAATCACTTGAGTCTTGTCATAATCAGTGATGTTAGCAGGGAGCAAATTGATCCCAATAATCATTTTCATGATGTGCTCAATATTAGACCTCTCTTTGCCTCCCCCGAAGAGGCTTTTCATTACCTTCGTACGAACGCCAGAGTTGCTTGGGTGTGTTCTCCCCAACATCTGTGCGGCCGCTGGCGGATACTGAATACCAGTTTTCCAAGCAAGTTGGTTGAACTTGCGATAAATGGATTTCCTTTTATTATTACCTCCGCCCCTGGCACCCCATTGCATGACTGGGGCTTGTCTAACGTTCCAGAGTACACATTCTCGGGTGATTTTTACGCAGAGCTTGCGACATTTCTTAAGTCCCTGACGCTCGATCAGCATGAAGTGATGGCTAATCGTGTCTTGAGTCTCGGCAATCAGCATTTCGACCCCCTTGAGATAGGCGAATCCTTTTTTCTTCGAGTTCATGATTGTTCTTAGCCTGCCAACCCCTTTCTGCATAGCCATCCCTTTTCCTACTAATTATTATGATATCCAGAGCTATGGCCACCCCCTGTAAAATATTATGTTGATCTATTTAGCCCTGAGTATCTAACAGCTACTCCTTGCTTATTCTTGAGTTACTTATGTATGAACATCTTATTCATTCTGCCTGAGTATGCTTCTGAGGGGGGCGGGATTGGCAGCTTTTATAGTGCATTACTTCCAACTCTTGCAAAACAAGGAGTCTCTGTAACTGCGGTTGTCGGTTCGGCATTTTCTGACGGCCCTAAATCTTTTTCTAGCAGTAATTTGTCCATTGTTCCCCTCGATAATGCAAAAGCGCTCACTTTGCGAAGTCGTTTTGCTGCTTTAGGTCTTACACCTGATCAAGTTGGTCATCTTGCGTCAGCTTGGTCTGCTTGGGAGCAGACAGAGGGCGGTAATGGTTTTGATGTTGTTGAATGTACTGACTGGGGTCTATTCTTTGTCCCTTGGCTACTTGTTCCCTCAGGACCGCCGCTTGTTGTGAGGCTACATGGTAGCGAAGGTCAAATTGCCCATTATGACCCTGAATCCTGCAGCCTCCAAGGTGCCTACTTGTCACAGCTAATTGAATCTGCATTGTTGCCTAGAGCATCTTTACTATCTACATTGGGTCGGACCAATCAGAAAGCATGGAGCGACCAACTTGGGCGTGAAGTACGCTATTGTCCACCTCCTCTTGCTATTCGGTCATCAGATCGTAGCCACTCCGTTCAATGTGATCGCGGTCTTGTAGTAGGGCGGGTTCAACGCTGGAAGGGTCCAGAAACCCTTTGCCGTGCCGTCCAATTGCTTGGAGATCAAGCACCCCAAATAGATTGGGTTGGCCGAAGTGTCACAAACCAGTCCACCGGGTTGCCCTATAGTCTAGAATTAGCTCAGATATATCCAGATATTTGGGGCTCAACTATCTTTCACCATCCATCAGAGCCCAAAAAGTCCATTGAGCATCGCCAATCTTCCTATTCCTTTATACTAGTGCCATCCGAATGGGACGTGTTTAACTTTACAGCTATTGAATCGATGAGCCAGAAGGCTATAGTTATTTGTTCCTCTGCTGCTGGAGCGTCAGACCTCATCCAACACGGAGTTAACGGCTTTGTGTTTCAATCCGGTGATGCACATGGGTTGGCCTCCCTGATTAAAAGAGTTCAATCTATTTCACTTACCGAGCGCCAGTCCATTGGAGATGCTGCCTACGCCACCGTGAGCGATCTTCTAAGTCCGACTGTCATTGCTCCCTTAGTCATTCAGGAGTTTCGCGAAGCTCTTTATGAACCTAGACGTACTGCGCTTTCTCAAGATCTCTTAAATAAAGCGTTATCTCCTAGTGTTTCAAATCTGAGTCCTGAAACTATCCTTAATTGTAACCTAGAGCGCCTAAGTCTCAAGGTTCTTTTGCGCCACATACAAGTTCGACTAAAACGCAAGGCGCTTAGTTTTGTAGGCAGATGAGCACCCTCGCTTTGTGTATCCCTGCTTATCAAGCAGCAGAATATATTCCCAGGCTTTTGATATCAGCCCGTGAGCAGACTATACCCTTTGACGAGATATTAGTTTATGACGATGCTAGTAGCGACTCAACAGCTGCAGTTGCTGAGAAGTATGGAGCGCGTGTTCTTTGTGGAGCTTCTAATGTTGGCTGTTCTGCTGCCAAGAATTTTCTCCTACACGAAGCCGCTTCTGAGTGGATTCATTTTCATGACGCCGATGATTTACTCCTCCCTAACTTCACCACTCTTGCCCATTTTTGGATAACTAAACCCGCCTGCCCAGACGTAGTACTATTTGACTATCTATACATTGACAACCAATCCTCTGATTTGATTGCTCAGTCTGACTTTCTGTCGGATGAGCTTGAGGAAGACCCTCTTAGATATGCGATTCTCCATCAGATTAATCCGTTTTGCGGACTGTATCGTAAATCTAGGCTGTTAGATGTTGGGGGATATGATGTTGACCCAGAGATTCTGTACAATGAAGATGTTGCGTTCCATTGCAAGCTTGCTTTGAATGGTCTATCGTTCTCTTGCGAGAAGCAGATTTCTATTATAAACTATCGAATGTCTGAATCGATGTCTGGATCTAATCAGCTAAAATGCCTTCATTCTCAGGTTGAAGTTATGCGCAGGCTTTCACATCTGGTTGGTCAACGCTATTCCAATGAGATCGCGTCCAAGTTATGGCATACTGCTCAATGCCTAGCTTCTCTTCAAGACTGGCATGAAGTTAGCTCTGCGCTTACTATTGCTAGTTCATTAACAACTCGTATTCCACGGGGTCAATCAATTCTTTTCAAGTTACTTATTTCCCTTCTAGGTCCAGTTCGAGCTTTCCGGTTTAGAGAGCAAACAATACGAACTTTCAAGCCATGGTTACGTCTGTCATGAGTGATCCACTGGTATCCATCTGTATTCCATGCCGGAATGCAGGTGATTATCTATCCCAAGCGATCGACTCAATACTCTCTCAGACATGGGCTAATATTGAGATCATTGTTGTTGATGATGGCTCTACTGACTCTTCTCGTGATGTTCTTCGCAGCTATTCACACAGTCGGTTGCTGATTATTCATGGTTGTTTGGGTAGTGCAGCAAAAAGTCGAAATCTGGCTTATAAGTCCGCTCAAGGTGATTTCATCAAATTCTTCGACGCCGACGATATCCTGTGCTCAGATGCAATTACCAGTCAGATGCAGCGACTGTTGTATCGTGTTGACGCTGTAGCATCTTCTCCTTGGGGCCGGTTCTATAGAGATGACTTGAACACATTCAAGCCTAATCCCCAGCGCGTCTGGCGAGATATGAATGCTCTTGATTGGCTTGTTGAGTCTTGGCGAGACGCCCAACCGATGATGCAGCCTGGGATGTTCCTTATTCCTCGCCCCTTGCTAGAGAAAGCTGGTGGTTGGGATGAGTCATTAACACTGATTGACGATTTCGAGTTTTTCGCTCGCCTGTTCTGTTCCGCTAGCGACATCTTGTTTGCACAGAACGCTACGCTTTATTATCGTTCAGGTATACCTGGCAGCCTTTCAGGGCAGAAGTCAGATAAAGCAATCCTTTCTGCATACCATTCGTTGCTCAAGGGCACACAGTATCTGCACCAAAAGCGTCCTGATCCACAAGCTAGTTTAAGTTGTGCCAACATTCTTCAGCAGTTTGTTTATGAGGTGTATCCAGACCATGCTGATCTGCTTCAGGTAGTTCAGAAGAAGATTGACGATTTAGGCGGTAGCCAGCTGGCTGTTCCCGGCGGCCCTCGCTTCCAGCACATCAGGCGTCTTCTGGGGTGGAAAATAACTAGGAGGATTCAGAAGCTACTATCACAAACCTGATGCACATCGCTCTCACTTCCGATCCAGAACTGCCAGTCCCTCCAAGGCTTTATGGCGGTATCGAGCGCGTCATCGCCATGCTGGCAGCAGAGCTCAGCAATCGCGGCCACCGGGTTACTCTTTTCGCCCATCGCGAATCCACAGCTCGTGCTGAGCTGGTGCCGTGGCCAGGTCGGCGCAGCAGTTCCCTCTCTGATTCCCTCAGGAACGCGCACATACTTTTGCGAGAAGTTCGCCGACGGCAGGTGGATGTTCTCCATTCCTTCTCCCGCATTGCCTACCTGATCCCCCTGCTGCCTCTCCCCGTTCCTAAGTTGATGAGCTATCAGCGGCCGATCACGCGTCGTACAGTGCAGATTGGCTATGCACTTTCGCGTGGCAGCCTGGAATTCAGCGCCATCAGTCACTGGATGATGAAACCTGTGGCCGATATCGGGCGATGGCACCTAGTCCCCAATGGCGTCCCTTTGCCTAGCTTCCCCTTTGTGGCTGATCCTGGGCCTGAGGCCCCATTGATGTTTCTCGGCCGGGTGGAGGCCATCAAGGGCCCGCACTTGGCGATTGAGGTAGCGCGGCGCACCGGGCTACCCCTCGTGATTGCCGGCAACATCCCGCCAGAGCACCAGGATTGGTTTAACAACACCATTGCACCTGAGCTCGACGCACAGATCTGCTATGTCGGCCCTGTGGATGACGCCCAAAAAGCTGCCCTCCTTGGCCAAGCCCGCGCCCTGCTCATGCCCATCCTCTGGGATGAACCTTTTGGCATTGTGATGGCAGAGGCGCTCGCCTGTGGCACCCCCGTGTTGGGTCTCCGTCGTGGCTCGGTTCCCGAGGTGGTGGATGATGGGGTTTCTGGTTTCGTGGTGGACAATCTCGATCAGCTGGTAGCTGCTGTGTCACGCCTTCCGCAGCTCAATCGCCTTGGCTGTCGCTGCCAAGTCGAACGGCATTACAGTGAAGCTGCTGTCACCAATGGCTATCTGGCTGTTTACCGCGATCTGATCAGCCGAACATCTGCCTGATCTCTTCTGTGCACTTCAGTACTAATCCTCTCTACTTAATGAATCCACCCCCCGCCTGGCTGCTGCCACTCAACTCGATTGTCTGTTTGTCCTCTTGGATGAACCATCTTAGGATTTAGTTCTTTTAGCTTGGAGCTGCCAGCATACGCATAAATTCACAACGCGGTCAGCACTGGATCTTTCTAAACTTCTTTAAATTAATCCCCCCTGTCCTAGGTCCCGATATCTTCTCTAATTACATTTCTCCCAACCCTCTGATTGTTCCTTGTTGGTGCAATCATATCTCGATTTCCTGAGAGGTGGCTCCTTGACCCTTCTGAGCGTTTTTCGATTTCAGCACTCTCCACCTGTCGACAGTAGGCAGGCCGCCAAACTCCTTTTGCCATTCTCTGGTTTTTGATGGTTCGGATTCACGGCGAACGTCTTTTATTCATCACAAATCGAGGATACCTTGATCGTACAGGCGGTGGGGTTCAGTGGTGCACTCGTGAGTACCTCGAAACCCTTGAGGAAACTGGCTTTGATGTTCTTATCCATGATTACTTAACAGACCGCAGTCTCCCCAGTCGACTTTCGCGAAGACTGCGACCACGCCCATTTCGTTCTATTCTCCCTTCCTCGCTCATTGATGCGGTCGTTGATCAAGTCGTTGAGCATAAAATAGAGTGGATTGCTTATAATAATACTGAAGCCTGTGCTGTTGCCAGCCGGCTCAGTATGCTTTTGCCTGAGTCTAAACACTTGTTTCTTTCCCATGGCGCTGAGATCACCGATGAGTTGAATGCGATCAGGCTTCTCCCAAAATCCATTCCTTCCTATCGACATTCACCCCACTGGCTTGGTGAATCACTTCTCGCGCAGGTTGCTCACCGGCAGGCCATAGACGCCTCTATCTGTATTTCGGCTGAGGATCTCCAGTTTGAGCGCTGGCTTGGAGCGCGAAACATCCACTTTCTACCGCGGCAGGTGCCGAAGCACCCACTCATGTGGCGACCACAGCCCGGGGTGATTGGTACCGTTGCCACCCTTGATCATGCCCCGAATCTTCACGGACTTGAGGCAATTGCTTCATGCATGACTAATTGTGATCTCCAACTCCGCGTGGTGGGTGGTCCGGAGCAGATTGGTCGAACTCTGCAATCGACCTATCCCTGCATTCACTATTGCGGTCGTCTATCGGATCCTGATCTCGAAATGGAAGCAGCTAGTTGGATGGCCTTCATCAACCCAATCTTCTGTCAAGCTCGTGGGGCTAGCACAAAGGTTGCAACGGCATTGGGCTGGGGTCTTCCTGTTCTTTCTACACCGCAGGGCGTAAGAGGATATAATTGGGATGAATCGGCCCTCCCGTTATCATTAACCCCAAGTGACTTATCTGATTTAGCCCAAGCTTTTGCTTTTGAAGCTGATCCAGCTAGGTTGCGCCTAAGAGCGTTGTCTGTCGCTCAACGTGCCCCGTCACTTGGGCAAACTGCTGACCAGCTTGCTTCTTTCCTCATGCGGCTACCTTGAGTTTTCTTATACCACCGCTTTTCGTCAGCTTGTTATTCCACTTATCTTTATGGTGTCGCTGAGAACTTGGTTGCCTTAGGTTTCTGTCGTTCATGTTTCCGTCTCGGGTCTGATTGCTGTCTCAACTCTCCCGCGACACTTTGTTCCAGCGGTGGATTCCTGCCGTTTGTTGGCGTGGATTGCAGCAATAAGGCAGAACAACTAAGCCATGAGTTTATCGTTGTGTTATTTTAACGATTCGGATGCATCTCCTGCTGGTTTCACCCCGCTTTCCACCAACCAGCGCCGCCGACAGCCAGCGTTTGCGGCTTTTACTGCCCCACCTCTTCGCCTTGGGCTGCAGCGCCTCTGTGCTGGCAGTGGATCCGGCCTGCTGCCCCGACGGACAGGATCCTTGGCAGGCCGAGCGCCTCCCTCCAGAGGTTTCGATCCATCGCGTGCGGGGCATCTCAATGCGCTGGTCGCACCTGCCTGGTTTCGGCAGCATCGATGCCCGCTGCTTCCGGGCTCTTGCCCGCACCGGCAGCCATCTTCTGCAGCGGCACCACTTTGATGCCGTCTACTTCAGCACCACAGCCTTCGGCACCTTCCGCCTCGGCCCGTATTGGAAGCGTCGCCACGGTGTGCCGTTTTTTCTCGACTATCAGGACCCCTGGGTGAACGACCACTATCGCCGTCACCCGGAGATCGTCCCCCCTGGCGGACGGTTCAAGTACGCCGTAGCCGACCGTCTCAAACGTTTCCAGGAGCCGCGGGTGCTCCGTGAGGCGGCCGGTTATACCGCCGTGAGTGCCGCGTACCCCAAAGCCCTGCAGGCGCGCTACAACTTCGCCTCAGCCATTCCCTCGCTGGTGCTGCCCTTTCCCGGCAGTGCGCTGGATTTTGAGAATCTACACACCCTGCCCCAAAGCGAGCTCCCTTTTGATCCCAACGATGGTCTGATCCATTGGGTGTCCATCGGTCGTGGTGGCGCCGACCTGCACAATGCCCTCTCCGGGCTGTTCGAGGCCCTTCGCCGCCATGCCCCAGTTGAGCTGCGCCAACGCCTGCGCCTCCATTTTCTCGGCACCTCCTATGCCCCAGCAGGCCGCGGTGTGCCCTCGATCGCTCCGCTGGCGCAGCGCTATGGGCTGGCTGAACTGGTGGAGGAGCGCACCGAGCGCCTTCCCCTCTCCCTCACCCTGGCCAGCCTCAAGGCTGCCGATGCACTTTTGGTGCTTGGCTCTAATGACCCCGCCTACACAGCCTCCAAGCTCTACCCCTATCTGCTGGCCCGGCGTCCGCTCCTGGCGGTGATGCACGAACAGAGCTCGGTGGTGGAGGTTCTCCAGCGCTGTGGCGGAGGTTCGGCCGTTACCTTCAACGCTGCCACCACCACCGCCCAACTGGCCGAGGCCATCGCCTCCCACTGGTTGGCCGATCACCAGCACAGCCGGGTGCTGCCGCTTGATCGTGTGGCCTTCGAGCCCCACACGGCCGCCGGGCAGGCCAAAATCCTGGTGGCCTTCCTGCGTCGCTGCCTCTCCGCCCATGGTTGAGCTCTCCAGCGCTGCCCCACCCCGATTGGCCCCGATACCAGCAGCGGATGCATCCATTCCTGCCGTCACCGCCATCGCCCGGTACTGGTTGCGGCGCTTCAGTTTCCCGTTGCGCGCCGGCTTTGTGCTGGTGGGGCTGTGGATCCTGGTTCAGTACCCCGATCGCAGCCCGGTGTTCCTGGCCTCGGCTCTTCCCGCTGCGCTCATCCTGTTTCAGGTGTTGCCTTCTTACCACGCCACGCTTCCGGTTTTTCCCGCCTTTCTGGCTCTCCAGGCCCTGTCGTTCACGGGTCCCCTGCTCAATCCAGACCTTGCTACTGACTGGCGGGTGCAGCTTTCCGCAAATCTGCTTAGCGCCACCGGCCTACCCCTGCTGCTCTGGTTTCTTGCCTTGTGGCTCGGCTGGCGGCTCACTCCTGTGAGGGCACTGGCCAGGCGCACACTTGCAATGCCCCTTTCCAACGCCCTGCAGGCGCCGGGATCCCTGCCCCATCTGGCCCTCGTGCTGATGATCCTGCTGCAGGCCTTCCTTAACTCTCCTCTGTATTGGCAAGTGTTGGGTGGTCTGGCCAAGGGGCTTGTGGCTCCCATGCGGGCGGTGATTGGTCTGGTGGGTCTGTCTGGCGCTTTTGTGGGCGCCTACTGCTGGAGCCGGGGCAGGCTTCGGGATTCATTGCTCTGGTTGGTGTTGTTCATCGTGCCGGTCCTGCAGGGTATGCGTTCCCTCCTCCTCTCCAGCCTCCAGGGCATCCTTTTTGCTGCCCTGCTCGGCATGTGGTTAGGGCGAGCACGCCGAGCGCTCGCGATCACCATTGCAATAATTCTGTTCCTTTCATTCATCAACAGTGGCAAGGTTCAACTGAGGGAGAAGTATTGGGGTCGTGGTGCCCAACTACCCGCCAATCCCATCGCTCTTGTGCAAGAGTGGGTGAGGGCGAGCATTGAGACTCGTACCAATCCTGATGACCAATCTCAGGATCTGTTCACCCAGCGATTCAACAACCTTCAAAGCCTTCTCTATGTGGAGCAGCAGCTTCAAAGTGGTACGCCAACCCTCCAAGGAGCAAGCTACTCGGTGATTCCCGAGGTTTTGGTTCCGCGTTTATTGAATCCAAATAAAGTAAGAAGCCAGGAGGGCCAGGTTTTGCTCAACCTCCATTTCTCACGTCAACGTAATCGTGAATCCACAGAGCGTACCTACATTGCTTGGGGCATGTTAGCAGAGGCAGTCGGTAACTTCGGCCGCGTACTTGGTCCAATCACGGTTGGCCTGCTCACTGGGTGTCTGCTCCGCCTTACCGAAAACATTGGCCGTGGTCAGCATTTGCTCTCCACCCCTGGCTTGCTATCCCTAGCCCTTGGTCTGCTTTGGCTCAGCGCCTATGAAATGGTGTACTCCACATTCTCTGCAGCGGCCTTTCAGGTAACCGCGGCAGTGCTTCTGCAGGGCTGGTGGTTCGGGCCTCGCTCACGGAAAGCCACCAGCCGGTGATTCGCCTAGCCGTGGTGGTGAGCCACCCGATTCAGTACTACGCCCCCTGGTTCCGCCTGCTGGCCAGGGAGCCCGGTATCGCCCTCAAGGTGTTCCATCTCTGGGATTTCGGTGTTGTGCCCCGCTCCGATCGCGGCTTCGGCCACACCCTGGTGTGGGACGTTCCCCTGCTTGAGGGCTACGAGCACTGCTTCGTGGCCAACCGGGCAGCCGATCCCGGCACCCACCACTTCGCCGGTTTGCACAACCCCACCTTGGTGCCAGAGCTGCTGGCCTGGCAACCCGATGCCCTGCTGCTGTTCGGGTATGCCTACCGCAGCCATCTCACCCTGCTGCTGCACCCCCGCCTGAGGCGATTGCCGGTGCTGTTTCGCGGCGATTCCCATGGGCTCTGCCCACGCCCTGGTCTACGTCCTCGCCTGGCCGGTTTGCTGCGCCGCCTGCTGTTTCAGCGCTTTGCCGCTGCCCTGGCCGTGGGCCAGGCCAATGCCGCCTGGCTGCGGGCCTCAGGTGTACCCCAGCAGAGGATTGTCATCGGTCCCCATGCCGTGGATAACCAGCGCTTTCAGGCCGCTGCCCCCATGGCCTTCCAGGAGGCCCAGCAGTGGCGCCAGCAGCTCGGGATTGCACCGCAGGCGCCGGTGCTGTTGTTTGCCGGCAAGTTTGAAGCCAAGAAGTGCCCGCTGCAGCTGCTGGAGGCCTTCGCTGCGCTCAATCATCCCCAGGCCGTGCTGGTGCTCGCGGGAGCCGGCGCCCTGGAAGGTGAGATCCGCCGCCGAGCTGCCGCCCTCTCCGACCCCCGGGTCATTCTGTTGCCATTCCAGAACCAGAGCGCCATGCCACGCCTCTATGCCCTGGCCGACCTGGTCGTCCTGCCATCCCAAGGCCCGGGTGAAACCTGGGGCCTGTGCATCAACGAGGCGATGAATCTTGCCCGGCCGGCACTGGTGAGCAGTCATGTGGGCTGTGGTCCCGATCTGGTGATTCCCGGCCGCACCGGCTGGATCTTTCCTGCCGGCGATCAGCTCGCCCTGCGTTCGCAGATCGCGGAGGCCCTGGAGGATCCTGGACGGCTGCGGGCCATGGGCTTGCAGGCCCGGGCTCATGTGGCCACCCACAGCTACGAGGCTGCCACCGCAGCCCTGCGTCAGGCCTTGACCCTGATTGGAGTACGGCGATGAGGCCGATCGACGTGCTGGTGCCCGAGCTGTTCGCCAATGAGGGTGGCATTCAGGTGTACTCACGCACCCTTATCCGCGCCCTGCTCCAGCTGCGCCCCCACACGCCTTTGCGGGTATTCATCAACAATGACTGCCCCCGCCATCTGCCCACCAGTGGTTGGGAGGGGGTGGAGTGGCACCCTGCCGGGGGCTCCACCTGGCAGCTGGCAGCTTCCCTGCTGCGGGCCGCGCGGCGGCGGCGGCCTCAGTTGCTGCTCTCCACCCACGCCAACTACGCCCCCCTGCAGTGGCTCCATCACCGGCTCAGCGGCTCCCCGAGCTGGTGCAGTGCCCACGGGATTGAAGTGTGGACGCTGCAGCCGGGCCCGCGGCGCTGGGCTCTGGGCCGGCTGCAGCTGCTGCTGCCGGTGAGCCGCTTCACGGCTTCGGCCCTGCGGCGCCAGTTTTCGGTCCGCTGCCCGCCGCTGGCTGTATTGCCCAACTGCTTCGATGCCCAGCGTTTCCACCCTGGCCCCCCTTCCCCGGCCTTACTGCAGCGTTATGGCCTGCGGCCAGGTCAGCCCGTGGTTTTCAGCCTCACGCGCCTGAGTACCGGTGATCGCGCCAAGCATCTCAACCGCCTGATCCGCGCCATGGTGGAGCTGCGGAGTGAGATCCCCGATGTTGTGTTGCTGATCGGAGGCGAGGGCGACGATCGCCCCCACCTGAAAACCCTGGTCCAGGACCTGGGCCTGGATGGTTGCGTCCTGTTGCCAGGTCAGATCAGACCTTCTGAGCTTGCCGACCACTACCGCATGGCTCGAGTGTTTGCCCTGCCCAGTGAAAAGGAAGGGTTCGGCATCGTGTTTCTTGAGGCGCTAGGTTGCGGTTGCGCAGTGCTGGCCGGCAACCGTGATGGCTCCCGCGATCCCCTGGCCGATGGTCGCTTTGGCCTGCTGGTGGATCCGGATCAATCGCTGGCCGTTCCCTTGCGCCAACTTCTGACCAGCGAAGGGGAACCCCTCTGGTTTGTGCCCGAGGCCCTCTCCCAGGCTGTGGGCCAGCAGTTCGCCTTCCCAGCCTTCTGTGAGCGTCTCAGCAGTGTTCTTGCAGATGTTGTCCCGGGCACGATGCCTTGGGATCCTTTGACCAGTTCATGCTGAACATCACCCTTCCCTGGATCTGGAATCACCCGCTGGCCAAGCGCGAACGTCTACGGGCCCATGGGCGATACCTCTGGTGGCAAATCCGTTGCCGTACGTGCTGCTGGAAAGTGGATGTGGAGGGATTTGAAGCACAGGTTCTCAACGGAGCTCGGGAGAGCCTGGCCGGTGCCTCCGTGCAGGCGGTGCTGCTGGAGGATCGCTCCCCCACTGTTTGCCACACCATGGAGACTGCGGGCTTCATCCCCTGCAGTTACGACCCCTGGTCCCGGCCCCTTCAGCCCCAGAGCTGCGCCGGATCGAACCAGATCTGGATCAGGGATCTCACCTGGGCAGCCAATCGCCTGCGTTCAGCCCCGCCCTTTGAGGTTGGCGGCCTACGCATTTGATCTCTGCCCATGCGTGTTCTCCACCTGATCCCCTCAATCAGCCCACATCGCGGTGGCCCCAGTAAGGCCGTGCTGGAGATGGTGTCAGCCCTTCGTCAGCAGGGTGTGGATGCCTCGATTGTCACCACCAACGACGATGGCCCCGGTGTGCTGGCCAGTCTGCCCCTCAGGCGCTGGCATCAGCACCAAGGGGTCCCTGTGCTGGCTTTTCCCCGCTGGAGCCCACCGCTGCGTCCCCTGCTGGAATTCGCAGTGGCTCCTGCCCTGTTGCGCTGGTTGGTCGATCACATCCAGGACTACCAGTTGGTGCACGTACATGCCCTGTTCTCCTTCCCTTCCACCGCTGCGATGGCAGTTGCTCGTCGCCGGCGGGTGCCCTACATCCTGCGCTCGATCGGCCAGCTTCAGCACTGGAGCCTGCGCCAGAGTGCCTTTCGCAAGCGATTGCTGCTGCGCTTGATTGAACGCCGCAATCTGGAGGGTGCGGCGGCCCTGCACTTCACCACCGCCATGGAGAAGCAAGAGGCCGAGACCTTGAATCTGGGTGTCCCATCCTTCGTACTGCCCCTTGGCGTGTCCGTTCCCCCATTGGCTGATCAGGCCGAGGTCGCGCTGGGCTCCTCCCCTGTGCAGTTTCTGTTCCTCTCCCGCCTTCACCCCAAGAAACAGTTGCCGCTGTTGCTGGAGGCCCTCGCGGCCCTGCAGCTGCGCCGGCCCGATTGCCACTGGCAGCTGCACATAGCCGGAGATGGCCACCCCGCCTACGTGGACAGCCTTCGCCAACTGGCCTGGAAGCTGGGCATCAGTTCCAGGCTGCTCTGGCATGGCTTCGTGGCCGGTGCCGATAAGGCCGACCTGCTCAGCCGCGCTGACTGGTTTGTGTTGCCCTCAGCCGCCGAAAATTTCGGCATCGCCGCCGCTGAAGCCCTGGCCGCGGGCGTGCCCGTGGTGCTCACACCCGGCGTAGCCCTAGCCGAACAGGTGAGCCAGGCCCGCGCCGGTGTGATTGCTGAAGCCAGTGTGCCAGGCCTTCTTGAGGCCCTAGAGAGCCACTGCCTGGAATCACCATCACGGTTCCTGCGCGACAGGGCCCGCACTCTGGCCAGCAACCGCTACAGCTGGAACATCATCGCCAATGAGCTGGCCGAGCATTACCGGTCGATTGTGGAGTCTTCTCCTTCCTGATGGTCAACCCTCTCGATCAGGTCACGCCTCTGATCCTCACCTTCAACGAAGAGGCCAACATCTCCCGCACCCTGGCAGCTCTAACCTGGGCTAGGCGAATTGTGGTGGTTGATAGCTGCAGCACCGATCGCACCCTGGGAATCCTACGTGATGTGCCGGCTGTTGAATTGGTGATCAGGCCCTTCGATAGCCACGCCAGCCAGTGGAATGCAGGGCTTGACCTGATCACTACTGGCTGGGTGCTCAGCCTGGATGCCGACTACATCGTCACACCTTCGCTGCTCATGGAGATGGCCAGTGCCATTGCAGGTGCTGAGCAGCTTGCCATTCACGGCTTTCGCATACCCTTCCGCTACTGCATTGCGGGCAGGCCCCTGCGTGGCACTGTGTTGCCTCCCCGCATTGCCCTTTTTTGCCGCGAGCACGCCTTCTATCGCGATGATGGTCACACCCAGGATCTTCAGCTGTCGGGTCTGTGTTCGGATCTGCGCCAGCCCATCTTCCATGACGACCGTAAACCGTTGAGTCGTTGGCTCTGGGCCCAAAACCGATACCTGGCTCTTGAGGTTTCCAAGTTGATGGGCACACCAATCAATCAGCTCAGCCTCGCCGACCGCCTGCGCAAGCGGCATGTGATCGCTCCATTCGCGGTATTGATTCTTTGCCTGATTCGGCACGGCGGATTGTTCGATGGCTGGCGTGGATGGTTTTACGCCTTCCAGCGCATGTATGTGGAAACCTTGCTCAGCCTGATGCTCTGGGAAGCTCGTAGTGAGGAGCACCGGGCCTCATGATTCACCAGAATCTCGCCGACTACCGGACCCCACCCGACTGGAATCCCGGAGCGTCGAAACTTCTGCTCACGTTCTGGTTCGCTATCGGGTCCCCCCTTCTGTCGGCTCGCTGGCTTCCCGGTTCGGATTGGAGGGTAGCCCTCCTCCGCCGCTGTGGGGCCCACATTGGCCCAAGCTGCAGGATTAAACCGGGACTGCGGGTGAAATTTCCCTGGCGCCTCTCGGTGGGTGCAGCCTGCTGGCTGGCGGAGGATGCCTGGATCGACAACCTCGCCCCGGTCACTCTTGGGGATCGGGTGTGTCTCTCCCAGGGGGCTTTCATTTGCACCGGTAATCATGATTACCGCTCTCCCGGCTTTGACCTGCTCCTCGGCCCGATCAGCGTAGGAGACGACGCCTGGATCGCCGCCCGCGCTGTCCTCGCTCCCGGCACCAGCATTGGAGCTGGAGCCGTGGTGGCCCTTGGTGCGGTGGTTTCAGGCAAGGTGCCGGCCGGAGTTGTGGTGCGGGGCAACCCGGCCCAGGTGGTAGGCCAGCGCTGACACAGGCCCGGCCGCCCAGAGAAAAGCGGTCACGGCACTTAATGTTTGTATTGGCATCTGTTGATCGCCACTGCAGTTCCTTGCGCCTACGGCGCTGCTATGGCTTTTCCTTCCGCCAGTCCTAGCTTGCCGCAGCGCTTCTGGCGCAAGCTTTCCAGCCGCTGGCACTGGCGAGCAAGCCGGAGCAGCTTTCCCCGGCTCACGCTGGTGAGTCAGTTCTTTCCTCCCGACTTCGCCGCCACCGGTCAGCTGCTTGACGACCTCACAGCCCGGTTGGCGTCCCGGGGCCTGCAGGTGCAGGTGCTCACTGGCATTCCGGCCTATGCCTACAACCGTCCTGACGCCGAGCGCATCGAGTTCCAGCCAGGGCGCTGCATCCGCCGCACCCATGCCTCCCGCTTCTGGCCCCAGCGCATTCGCGGCCGGGCGATCAATGGCGTGCTCTTTTGCCTGCGCATCACCCTTCGCCTGCTGCGCTGTTCCCGCCGCGGTGATCTGATTCTTTACACCACCGAGCCCCCTTATCTGCCCCTTCTTGGCTGGCTGCTCCACCGCCTCACCCGCACCCCCTACCTGGTTCTGCTCTACGACCTCTACCCCGACGTGCTGGTGGAGCTCAACGTGCTCCCCGCCAGCCACTGGCTGGTGCGGCTCTGGCGCCAGTTCAACAGCTGGGTGTGCGCCGATGCCCAGGAGCTGATCGTGCTCTCCGAGCCGATGGCCGAGCGGGTGCGCCAGCACGTACCAGCCGCCGCTGCCAAGCTCAGCGTGATTCCCAGCTGGGCCGACAACCAGCGCATCCGCCCCCTGGCCAAGGCCGACAACTGGTTCGTGCAGCGTGAACAGCTGCACGACCGCTTCACCGTGCTCTACTCCGGCAATCAGGGCCGGTGCCATGACCTGGTCACCGTGCTTGCGGCTGCCCTGCTGCTGCGGCGCGACCCTGGCGTGCAGTTCCTGTTCATCGGCAGCGGGCCCCAGAACGGCCGCCTGCGCGGCCTCGTGCGCGACTGGGGCCTCTGCAACTGCCGCTTTCTGCCCTACCAGGAGCTTTCTGATCTGCCCTTCACCCTTGCCGCAGCCGACCTGGCCCTTGTCACCCTGAGCATCGAGGCCGAGGGCTTGGTGGCCCCCTCCAAGCTCTATGGCCACCTCGCCGCCGGCACACCAATCGCCGCGATCACCCCGGCCTGCTCCTACCTGCACGAGCTGGTGGAGCGCGAGGGCTGCGGCCGCTGGTTCGCCAACGGCGATGCCGAGGGACTGGCCGCCTGGATTGAGCAGCTCAGGGCCGATCCATCCGCCGCCGCCACCTTTGGTCACGCTGCCCGCCACTTGCTGGAGCGTACCGCTACGCCCGAGATCGTCACCGACCACTACCTGCAACTGATCCAGCAGCATCTGCCGGAACACAAGCCCCTGCCGGCCAGCATCGAGCAGCAGGCCCGTTCCGCCTTCGCCCCATCCCCCTGATTCACCGATGACTCCCCCCCCAGCCAGCCGTCCGCCCGAGTCCTCCGCTCTGGCGGGGGTGCTGGAGCGTGTGGCCCAGCTGCTGCTGCTGATTGTCCTGGCAGCCCTGTTGCCCGGTGTGTTCCCCTTCCAGCCCCTGGCCGCCGCCTGGAGCCTGCGCCTTGGTCAGATCCTGGTCGAGATGGCGCCTGTGGTGCTGCTTGCCCTGCTCTGCTGCTTGCTCGCCCAGCACATCCAACCGCCCACCGGCCGCCGTCTTGCCGCGCGCATCGCCGGCATCGGCTACGGCCTCTACCTGGCGCTGGTGCCTCTTCTATTCCTCGCCTATGGCAGCCTCTGGGTCGCCAGCGACAGGGAAACCCAGCAGCGTCTTGAGGTGCTCAACACCCAGGCTCAGAAAGCACAATCAAGGCTGGAAGCTACCCCCTCCCCGGCCGAACTCCAGGCCTTCAACACGCAACTGGAGAATCAGCGGCGCTTGCTTGTCCAACAACGGGATCAGTTTCAGCTCTCCAGCCTGATGGCCACCCTGCGCGGCGTCCTGGTGGCCGGCCTAATGGCAGTTGGCCTGCGCTTTGTCATTCGTCAAGCCAATTGTTGAGGTTATCGCCCAAGCGGCGTACGCCGCGCTGAAGTTTGGTAGGGGTGGGAACAATCTTCTTCCACCCTTTCTCTTTTGCCCGGGCACTCGTCTTGGGTTCAGTGTCGTAGTAGCTGTAGGCCAACAACGGATCGTTGGCATAGGTTTGGTGGCCATAGCCCTTGTTGCCATAGCCATATCCATAGCCATAGCCATAGCCATAGGCCGGTGAATCGCCACCTTCCCGGCGCAGCTGGCGCGAATTGGTGATCACCCCCAAAACTGGAGCGCCGGCATCGCGGATTCGGCGTATGGCTTGTTTTGGCAAGTCCCTAGGCACCCGCCGCAGGCTCACAAGCATCAGCAGGCCGTCAATATGTTCAGCAACCAAAGCGGCATCAGCCAAGCCGAGGGCCGGTGGGGTGTCGAAGATAACCAAGTCGTAACCGCCATTCTCGACGATGTCGCGCACCAGCTCAGTCATCCTCTGTGAGCTCAGCAGCCGCGGTGGATCGGGGGGCTGGCGGCCTGCTGTAAGGAGATCCCAGCCGGTGTGATTAGCCACTGGGGTGATCACGGAACGCCAGTCAAGGCCCTCATCGGTGATCACGTTGCTCAGGCCACTGACGTTGTCCATGCCTAGGCGGTGGTGGATCTGGGGTTTGCGCATGTCCGAATCCACCAAAAGTACCCGCTGGCCCAACTCGCTCAGGGTCTTGGCAAGCAGCACAACCACTAGGCTCTTCCCCTCAGAGGGGATTGACGAGGAGAGAGCGATCGAGCGAATCGGCCGGTCGCTATTCAGGAAGCGCAGACTTGTTGCCAGGTTGCGGAACGCTTCTTGGTACTGGAACTTCTGATACCTAGTAATCCGAGCATCGTCGCCATCGAGGGTTTCCAGAATGAAGCGCTTGTCGGACCGCAACCCCTCGAAGATTTCGATGTAGGGGATGTGGCCAAGCAGGCTCTCTCCCAACTCCTCGTCAACTTCTGTGGGAGAGTGGAATACAAAGTCCATCTTCTCCCGAATCAGGGCGGCTCCACTGCCGGCCACCAGCCCAAGCATCAGTGCCCGCAGCAAGCCCTGTGGCACATTCGGATCTACTGGGTTGGGATTGATTGCTGGTGGGGCGATTACCCGCCAAGGGGGTGTGTTTTGGGCAATCTCCAGCTGGAATTGCTCACGGGAGCGTACATAACTCTCCAGATTTCCTTCAGCCAGTCGCACCTGCTGTTGTAAGTTTGAATATTGTCGCATCAGTCCTGGCTGTCCCTGGAAGCGGTTTTCCAGGGTGTTGATCTGACTTTGCAAGGAGCGAGTTTGGTTGCGGAACTGCTCCAATGCGGCGTTGATCGCTTCCAGCTGAGTGGCCTGGATCTGGGGAACCAAGGAACCACGTGCCTTCTCCAGCTGAGTGAGTAGGGGCGTGCCGGGCACAAAGCGGGAGCGGGCCTCAGCGAGCTGGGTGTCCAGTTTTTCCAGTTCGGCCAGTTGGGCCTGATCGGGGACCGTCAGAGCCACGCTGGTCTGTGAGCCAGTGTCACTCGCCTGGCTGGTAAAACCGCTAGTCACCAGCCGACCGGCAGCTACGTCGCTGCGTAGACGCTCTAGCCGCTCGATTTCAGCCCTCTGCTGCACCAGCTGGTTGCGCAGGGTCTCCACTTGGCTACGGGTGCTGGAGGCGTCCGTGCCAGGTTCCAGCAGCCGATTGCGTAGTCGGAACTCCTCAACCTGGCCTTGCAGAGCTGCGGCCTTGGTCTCAAGCTCCGGTGCCTGTTCCCCCAGGAACTGCACGGCCTGCTGCAGCCGCTCGCGCCGTTGACGCAGAGCCCAGGTCAGAAAGTTCTCCTGGGCAATTTCAAGGGTACTAGTGATCACCGCGGGATTGCTGCCGGTGACCAGGATCTGCAACACCCCGGTGGCCGTATTGTTGCTTTCACCCGCACCAACTGGAACCACGCTGATCTGTGGTTGCCGCTCACCGGGCCACTGCTGCGCAACTTGTCGGCGCACGGGCTCCAGCACCACCGGACTCTCCAGCACCTTGATCAGAGTGAAAAGATCAACCCCGGTGCGGTTCAAGGCCACGGCGCCGATCGCTCCACTACCCGACTGGTCGCCGTCCTGTCCCGCGGATGTGGTGGGACTCACCGGGTCACGGATCAGCATGCTGAAGCCGCCCTGATACTTTGGGTGTACCAGCCGCTGGTAGGTGAGCCAGGCTGTGGATGCTGCTGTCACCAGCAGCACTGTGGCGATGAAGGTGCGCTGGCGACGACGAATGATGCGCAGAAATTTCTGGAGCGAAAAGCCCTCATCCCCTTGCTCGGGGGACGGCTGAGGGGCGTAGTACTGCGGCGGGGTGATGGCCACAGTGGCCGTATTGGCCGATGCCGGCACGCTTGAGGCTGGTGTAGTGCTAGTCACGGATTGGAGACCTGTAAAGGAAGTTTAGGGGGTATATCCAGGAAAAACTCCTGCAAGTCAAGGTTCGGATGTGCGGATCGTGATCCACCTTCGGCCGTCTCAGCGCATGCTGCCTACCCGGTACTGGCGGAGGGGGCGAATTCGCCCGCAATGGGATGAACATCAGCGGATCAACTTGGGCAACTTGGCCCAACACGCAGTAGTAGATGGCGCTGGGCACTGAAAAGTGCCTTTCCTCCAGCCCTTCGTTATGCAAGTCCGATTCAGGATAGTGCTCAACCGCCAGCAGGGCCCGCCTATCGTCCATTCCCCTCTGGCTAAGCTCCTCTGGGGTGAGAAGATGCGCAAGATGCCGGTGGCCCTCACCGATAACGGGCTGGTCCGTGGACTTGAGGCTGTTCAGGGGACGACTACGACGCATACATCTTTTTGGCGGTGGGTGGGCGGCCTGCAACTAGTAGGCCAGCTTGACCAATAATGTTAATGACAATAATCTTTAAAATCTGATACTGATCATAGGAAGATAAAAAATAGGGCTTTGGGTTGAGGGATTGCGGAAATCACAGGTGGGACAGACAGCTTGTTGACTTGGGCGATTATTGACGTTAACGCTGGAACGAGTTAATCTGCCAATCCGAGCAGTAGCAATCAGGCCAACATTGCGAACAGCTGAAATTGTGGCCAAGTTGTTAAGGTTGCGACTTGGCCTCTCAGCAATCAGGTTTAACTTGTCGGCTTCAGCAATTACAACGGCCCCCACTGGTGATAGCTCGCTCCGTTCACTCCTCCGGATCCTCTCCGTCTTGAAACGTGCAGGAATGCAAGGAGTCTCGTCGCATTCTGAACGTTTGCTGTTCTGAATCAGAGCATGGATCTCCCCAACGCTGGGCCGGGAAGTATTATTAACTATCCGAAGTGTGGAATGGAGATCGGAGAAAGGGCGAGTCTGGCGAGTGCTCTCAGGGACCGGCTCTCCTGGTGGAGGAGTGGGGCTGGAGACCATCGAAAAGCCGCTCCTGGGCATCTCAGCTGAATTGAGCCGATTGATGGATTTCTTGCTGTTTAAATTGATGGATTCTTTGCTGTTTAAGAGGAGGGCACCTCCAGCGCCAGCGCTCAACTTGGGAGCCGGATTGATATCCAGATTGGAGCCAACTGTATAACCAGTCTGTCTCCGGTCAAGCAGCAATCGCTTGGAGGAACTGGCGCCCGAGACGGATGTCTGGGAAATCAGAGCATCTTCCGAATGACTGGAAATCCCAATTTCCAGAAAAGATTCACGAACGACCTCAGTCCTATTGTTGATAGAATTATCTGACAAGGTGTATTCACGTATACAGATGTCGGAGTTGGTGCGACAGTCGGATCCAGAGAAGCCAATGCCTGCAACGATACCGGATGGCCCGATATCCATCGGCACGATCGTGGTGGTTGAGGGATACCAGCGTTGGATTCGGTAAAGATTTTGGAAGCCGCTGAATGTTGTATCAGACTGCTCAAGATCAACTTTCGCTGAAGCCTCTTTCCGGGCAGACTCTTGGGCCTCAATCTCGCGGGCCACGTCGGCTGTAGATATTTCCTCACCTGGCAGGATCGGCTCCCAGGTAGGGCCTGCGGCGATCTGACGCTGCTCTGATTCTGGCTGGTCCGGACGATCGGCAACCGGAGGTTGAACTGGCCGTACCAGCTCCCAATTAAGGGATGGTTGCTCGCGGATGACTCCCGCTTTGGGGCTGGGTTCGCTGGACTTCGCCCAACGAGAGGGGCTGTCCTCTTCAACAACCTCCCACTGCGGAGGGCCGCTGGGCCCCCTGAGCACCTCCCTTGGCAGTGGAGGGCGTATTACCGGAGCTCCGGGAAGCGGCCCTGAAGGGGTTTCGAGGAGGATCGCTTGCTCCATCGCTTGGCTCGCTTGTGGAGCGAAGGCAAGCCACACAAGAAAGCTGATAGGAGCAGCCTTGTAAGGAGCAGGAGCCAATTTCAAGCCTCCGGAGCCGCACCAATGTAACGGACCAGTCCCTGATCCGTTTCGCCTCTCCTACAGGTTATCCTCTGCCCAAGTTCAAACTAGGGCTAGGCTGTTAACAGATGTCGCCATGTCGCTTCTTCCCGCCTGCGCTTCTCTCCCTCGGTCTGGCCCCCCTGCCGGTCCTTGCCACCGTTTCAGTTCACGCCCAGCCCTCAGCAACTCTCGCAGGGGCCAGCAGCTTGGAGGTGAGGCAGACTCCAACCTCTACTGAGCTCTCGCCGGAACTACTCCAGGACGACGCCTACATCCTCGGACCGGGTGATGGCCTGAGTGTGCGGTTCCTGATTGAAACGGAGCTCTCATCCACCCTGCAGATCCTCAACGAC
>Ga0208202_1000024_pt1 | contig 33109 bp, 45 predicted proteins | sample LakMenEpi27Aug08_FD_150738 | JGI IMG/M metagenome (GOLD analysis project Ga0208202, IMG submission 150738) | Freshwater microbial communities from Lake Mendota, WI - 27AUG2008 deep hole epilimnion (SPAdes) | ecosystem: Environmental > Aquatic > Freshwater > Lake > Epilimnion/Euphotic zone ... | reverse complement strand
CTACACCTGTATTTGATGTTGCAATTAATGCCCTTGAACTTGTTGTTGTAATTCCTTTTTTATAAACTGAAAATAATGAACTTTCTGTTCCATCTCTCATAAATAGGAAATATGTTGTAGATGAAGGTATTGTCATTCTACAACTTGTGGCAATATCACATACAGCAGTAGGCTTTGTGTTTAACAAATGAAGAGTTCCTGCATTTACAATTCTAAACTGGTTTGCTGCTGTTGTTTGTTGCCAATTATACCCACTTCCAACCTGCTCATAAATGCGAGTAATAAACGCAGAGTTAGCCCCAACAAATGAAGTAATCGCAGCTGTATTAAGTGCGCCACCGCTGAATCCGATGTCTGTTTCTGCGTTATCATTAGACCTGCGAATGCGGATAGCAACGGTAGCCGTGTTCTTTAACTGACGAGCAACCGACCATGCATAAGCTGTATTTGTTGCGTATGAATCAAGTAAATAAGGCAAAGGCACCGCATAACTATTCGATGACGCTTGCGGTGTTGAACCTGCCGAAGTGGTTGCCGTCACAACGCAGTCAATTGTATTGCCTCCGTCTGCGGTAACCAATGTATAAGTCGAAGCCGTAGCCCCTCCAATCGGTGAGCCGCCCCTGCGCCATTGGTAGGCGTAGCTTATATCTCCGAGGTATGTCCATGTACCTGTTGAGCAAGTCAGCACAGAGCCAACCGAGTTTGTACCTGTAATCGCAGGAGCCACCGTATTCACAGGTGCTGTATCCCATTGGGTTGTTACATCGTTGTTGGCGTACAGGTCGAGAATATCACCATCAGGCTGTCCTGCGTTATTCGTTGCAAGTGCGATGTTGAATATTGCACTAATCGACTGACCGCTAATGCCCGTGAATATGCCGTCATTGCCTGACGTTGAGCCGAGGGCAGTGCAGGCAGGCAGTTCAATGTTTGACAGCGGGCAGTTACCGAGCAGGCCATTACCCACGGAAACCGCAGCGGACAGCACAAGGTTCGCAATAGAACCGCCTGCAAGGCAGTTATCGCCCATGCTGTTGACACTTCCGTCATCTGTCACTTGCACGAGGTTGGAATCAATCAGCGCAGATGCGGGAATGTCTACACCGCTTCCGCCTGTCAATATAACATCATTGCCAATGACTGAAACTGCGGTATAATTACCCGCAAGCTGTGTATTCCAATCATTGAGCGACTGCATAGGCGCATTGCCTGCTGAATATCGAAGTGTAAGCGTGTACGGCGAACCGCATGACGGCACATGGCTGAGAAAGTATTGCTGCCATTGGTACTCATTAAATGCGAGGTTGTTCGGCTGTGCAATCCATACATTCTCAGACTGAGAACAGCAGGTATAGTTTGTATCCTTAACAAGCGCATAGAAATCGCACTCATTCAGGTATTGTCCGGTAGCTATGTTATAAAAGGTCATGTGCGTGAAGGTCGTGCTGTGGTGATTGTTGTGTATTGCATCACACGGTAGTAGACGTTGCCGAGTTCATCGGTGATGTAGTCGGTATCATCGCACTGCACCGATTGCGTGTAATCAAAGAACCCCGTACTGATGTTACTGATGCCGCCTGATATATCCACACCAAAGCGGGTATAGGTAGCACCTCCTGAAGTAGATGTGAAGTTAATCCAATCTTGACCGGACCATTCGACAACGGTATTGGTCACTCCTGCGGTTGCGATGCGTATGAACATTATAAATCAAGTTTTGAGGATTCTACTTCAGGCTGTGGGTTGCGCCATGATACGCCTTGCTCTTGCCCCCTTGACTGCGCATAGAACACCATGCCGCCGAATAGTACATAGGTCAGCAGGTCATAGTACCACGGCTCAGGGAACAGGAACCATAGCAGCAAGGTGGCAAGTTCTGCGAAGCGTTGAATAGTACAGACCCTACACCCGCCGATGGATTTGAATGCGAACTCTGCGGCCTTGCTCTGAGCGCTGCGAGCGTGCAGCCATGCAAGCGGTCGGGCCATGAAATCGAGAAATTGCCCTTCCCGAATTGCGAACAGATACAACTCACCAACACCGACCACGGCGAAGGCAAGTAGGATGAATGTTAGAACGAACTCTATGCTCATATTGCGTTGCTGATTAATTGGTTACCGACTGCGACACCTACCGGCAGGAATGAATAGCAGGCTACATAATTGCGCCAGTTGACCGGTGTGCAGTTTGGCGTTTCGAATGTAATTGCATAATAAATTGTGTTGCCTCCAATCTGCGACTTGTCAACGATTGTCATTACATTATTGGCTATGCTAATACCTGCACTGACAGCCGTATAGCTAATTCCTGTTACTCCTCCCGCAGGATTGTACAATGCCCCGATTGTTATTTCTGTACCGTCATCAATGAGGTTAATATCATTTAACGTAATAGCACCAGATACAGACCAAACAGAACCTGACGGTAGAATAGGTGCGCATACTGCATTGTCAAGGAATACACTGCTGCTAATCGTTCCCCACGGCTCAACATCGGTGTAAATATTGGATTCCTGTGCAAGTACCTTTACCTTATAGCAGGCCAACTCAACACCCGCTGAAGTGCTGATGCTGAATGTGGTTTCGCTGCCTTCGTTGAATGTATTACCTGGCACAGTAAGGAATCCGCCGCTGCCATTGCTCAGAAGTTGCCGAGTAATCACGGCTCCGTTGTGTTCAAAAGATAACGTGAACACGCCTGCGCAGTCTGCGGTAACTGAAGTGGCTATGCCTTCGCAGGCACGAATGCATCCGAGGTCTTGTGGGTTAGTGCAGCAACTCATAGACATTCACAGAGTAAGAGGTTACAGTCCTTGCCGGACAAAATATCGTTTACTTCAAAGTCAACGGCCACAAGGGTAAGCCCTCGCAGTCCGTCCGTTATATTTCGGTTGCCCGTCTCAGCGAAGAATACCTCCGTGCGCTCGGTAACGATGCGTGTAGCGGTATGCCCGTTGCGTGTTATTGCATCCACAAGAACCATTGACAGATTCTGCTCAGATGAGCCACGCATAATAGCCACGATGCGGCAAGATGTTGTGCGCTCATAGTATTGCACACGGCATCCACGGGCCTGCGCTGTCAGGCGGCTATCCTTCAGAGAACGGATGTAGAAGTAATTTCCGTAATCATCCCTAATGCCAACGTATTGGCGGTAAGTGTCCATTACCACATCAGTACCTGACGGCTTCTCGACATTGGCAAAGCCTGTATTCCACTCGCTGTACTTGGCGAGGAGATAGTCTTTGAGGTCGTTTAGTTTGCCGGTCATGCGTTGCGGGTTGTTATGATTATGGCTTGGTCAGCAAGTTGAGTGCGAAGATAATCTTTTTCCGCTTCTTGTAGCGAGGCCCAGTCCCCGAATCTTTCCTCGTTGCCAAGGACTTTCTGATGCTCGGCTGCATCAGCATTGCCGAACAGCACTTCGCTGCCGAACTTGTAGACACGAAAGGCCCGTTCAAGTGAGCCTCCGTACTTCAGGTTGACAACCTCTGTGCTACGGCCTTGGATGCTGCGAAGTTCGCTATAACCACCGGGAAGGTACATTGATTTGCGTTGTGCGCCGTTCTCGAATGTAGCACCTCCTCCGTTCTTTCCTCTTGGCTTAAATGCCCCTGTACGGATGAATGCGGCCTTAGTGTAGTACGCAGGTTTAGTGCTGTACTGCCCAATATCTCCGCCGTCTGAGTTCTCACCACGCCCGAACACACGGTCCTTCCATTCGGCCTCAAGTTCCGTCATGGCCTGCACCACACCCACCTCCGGCATCTGCTCGTCAAGCTGACGGGCGATGTCTTGAAGGTGTATAGATAGTGCTTGGAAACTCACTGATTAGACGTTGGTTTTTACTTGCACCCCTGAGCAGTCGATGCACTTGCACCCGCCGTCAGAGTTTACAATATACTGCCGCACGGCTTGCATAGCATTAGTGAGGTAGCCACGATAGGCATCGAATCCTGCGGCTGCTTGCTGCGTTATCTGATCACCCTGATAGATGGTCAGGTAGTTCAGCCGATGGTTCTTCACCATCTCGTCATAGAACATAGCACCGCAGAGTTCATACGCAGCTTGCCCGATCAGGCCCTGCGTGGCAAGGTCGCAGACAAGCGTACCGATGTCGCACTTGCAGTACAGGTCGAGTTCTATGCCATAGGATTGCGTGGTGTTGGCTACTCCATTGTTCAGCCCGTTCACCCGCACGCATTCATTCTTCACGGTCCCACCGCAGCCCGTGCCGCAGTTTGGTTTGTTGCCATATACGGCGATGTCTGAAGGCAGCGTGACCTGAATCTCGTTGCCTTCGAATGTCTTATTCACAACGAACTCGTTAATCTTCCCCGCTGTAAGGCTTACCGATGCTGTGTAAGTGGTTCCTGTGGTGTCTGCAAGTTGCAGGGTGGTGTCGATGGTCTGATTTGAGTAGATACGAACGGCTCGGACCACAATCTTGTACAGGCGGCATTGAGGCTTCTGTTTGTACACCACGATGCCTCGGCGCTGTCCGGATGTTCCGGCGGCGATAGTGGTGCCGTCCCATTCACCGGTTCGCCATGCGTTCGATTGAATCCCATTGACACGATATGTTGAGGCGATGTAGGCCTGAATGTCTGAATTGAGACGCAGCATAGCACGGCGTCGGAGGTCGGTCAGGTAGTTGAATCCAGTTACCGTCTTCTCGTCATTGTAGTTCGCTGCCGATTGAATAGTGATGCCGGGGTAGTCCGTGATGAAGTACCCGCTAAGGCTTTCCGTGTCGCTGCCTGAGCATGAGGCACGGATTCCGATTATATTGTCAAGGCATGAGGCCATCTGTGTTAGGTTTGGGGTTTAAAAGAAGGGGGCGGTAGTTAGCCGCCCCCATTCAGTTAGGCTTCTGGTGCGGGTGCGCACTCCACAGCCGTGGCAGGACATACATCGTACTTCACGATGCCGGAGAAGTCTTCGGTGCCAACGCAGCCGGTCACAGGCAGAATCAGGTGCTTGTAGTAGGCTTTCAGTTGGTACTGGAACTTCTTGCATTTCGGCTCAAACACGATGTTTAGGTCGAACAGCATACCGGTAGACGGGTCTTCGATGGTGGTGAAGGCGTAGCTGTCACCCTCACGGATGAGGCTCAGCGGGTCCACATCATCCCAGCGGGACGGGTTCTGACGGGAGGCGAACATACCGGCATTCTCAGACCATGACAGGTGATTCACGATACCGGGCAGCACGGCGAGCATTACCTCGTTTCCGGGCGTGGTCGGTGCGCAGTTGGCATCTACTACGTTGTTATCGTAGAAGGCAGGGAAGCGCATCATGGAGGCGAGGTTCAGGCCGCTGTCAGCCATGCCTGCACCGGCTTGTGCCTTGGCGAAGCGCAGGGTTTGGCGGTTACCGAGCAGCAGGGGGGTGATACCAGCGAAACCGGCATCTCCAAAGTCGGCGAGGATGTCGCTGTCAACGCTGTAATTCGGCGCACCGAGAGCGTTCAGCAGGTTCAGTGTACCGGTAGTGCCGGCAGCGGTGCAGATAGCGGTAACGAGGTCCACATCGATTGCGGCCTTGATCTTCTGCATCTGATCCCACAGGTGGGCGGCAAAGACTTGGCGAGTGTCGGCAGAACCGAGGTCACGCAGGCTGCTAATGGCAAGGTTACGCCATGCGGGCATAGACTTGCAAGAGAAGCTGCTGAAGGTTTCGCAGGAGGTCAGCGATGAATCATCGGTACCAGCACCGGTGCAATCGAATGACTCACACGATACCGGTTCGGTACATGTGCTGTCTGCGTAGGTGATTGAGTAGACGGAATTCTTGCCGTCTTGGCGGATCATTTGAGCCTGTACTTCGGCTCCGTTTGCGGCACTCATGGCGAGTTCCACGGCACCGGCGGGGGCTTGCGCCCGACCAATGCGGTACAGGTCATTGATGTATGCCTGTACATTGGGTGTGCAGTTATTTGCCATTGTAAATGGGGTTGTAAGTGAAAGAAAGGGTTAGTTCTCGCTCACTTTCAACAGGCAGGAGCAGGCCAACTGTGGTAAGGGTTGCCGCTGATTAGATAGGCTCAGGGGCAAGGCCAACAGGGTCTGTCTGTGCCGATTACCCATCGGCGGGGGTCTGCAAGTATCTTAATTGGTAGCCGCAGCGACTTGTGCGAGTTTCGCCTCAAGTCCTGTGGCTCCGTTTTTCGGTGTAGTTGGCTCGGCTGCACCACTACCCGCAGCGGGCAGCGGCTTGCGTTCTGTGCCGTGTGATTTCTTCGTCAGGCCGTAGTAGTCCACTGTTTCAGAAACCAAGTCTGCAAAAGTATGCAGCGTTGTTTCGTTCTTCTTCAGCGGGCTGTCAGGGTTCTTCGGGTCGTACAGGCCGATGCTGCCGTCATCCTTCAATCGGATAACAGCGTTGCGCTCCAGTTGTGCCTTAATCAGTTCGGCAACCTTTGCCGGGCTATCCACCTTATCATTCAGCACCTTCATCAGTTCGGTAGTCACCACTCCATCACGTTTGAACTGCTCGATGGTTTCACGGGCCTTGCGCTCGGCAGCTGATTCAATCTCAGGAATCTTGGCCTCGTACTCAGCAATCTTGGCATTGGCCGTGTCGAGCATCTTCTGCAACTCGGCTTCGGGTCGGCCGGACTTGTCGGAGGCTTTCTCCTTCAATGCGTTCAGTGCAGCGTCGATAGACTGCCCTTCGTTGGCCGGATCGTTCAGAATATCGTCAATCTCTTTATTCGTCAGCACATTTCCGAACGTCTTATTGGCCTTCAGCAGTGCCTCCTTCATGTATTTTCCCTTCCACTGCCCACGCTCGGTCTTGATGCGCTCATTGTACTCGCCCTCAATGAATGGACGGGCGTACTGCTGTGCGCCTTTGAGGACGGATTGCACCGCCTCGTCTGCGGGGCTGTCAGAAAGAATAGCGGCAGCCACGGTGTCAATATCTTGAACTCCGAGTGATGCGAGAAGTGCTGTGAGGTTTGCGCTCATATTGTTTGGGTGTTGTTGTTACTTGTTTCCGCAGGTTGAGCAACCGCCGTTACCTGCTGCGTGGCCTCTTACGAAGAAGGTCACTTTTTTTTTGTATCCTCAATCAGTTCCCATGTTTCGGGCTTGTATGCCTTATCTACTCCGTACTGAGTAGCATGGACGATGATACCGGCAGGCTTACCGCTGCCGTCTTTCAACCGAATGCGAATGTAACCCGGCAGCACAGGCGATGTAGCGGCAGGAACAGGTGCAGCGGGCTTAACATCTGCGGGTTGCTCGGTCATTTCAATGCCTTCTTCGATGATGTTATCTTTCTTTGCCATGCTTAGAGGATTTCGAGGTTTGAGTTTTTAGCAGCAAGGACCAATGCCAGTTCTTTATTCACCGACATGGCCACAATGCGGCCCGTCTTTCGGTTCTTCAGTTGAACCTTCAGCCCCGGTGTCGGCGGTTTCGGCACTCCACGGGTGACCACAGCGGCAACGGGTGCAGCGGTTTCGGTCAGCGTCAGTACGCCATCTTCTTCGGTGGTTTCCAATGCCGCAGGCACAGCCTCAGCGGACTGCTCTTCTGCGGTCGGGCCTTGCTGTGCCAATGCTGCCACGTCTATGCTGTCGCGCTGCGGTGCGGCTTTCTTTCTTGCCATTGTTGACAAAGTTCCGCAATATATGTGGTGGGGAATAATGTATCTTTGTTACAATTTATAACAATATGCCTAAATCTATTTTACTCAAACCGATTGATGCGCTGACCAATGCAGCGATTAATGAAAAGACTGCCGAACTGATCCTGTCAGGCCGTAGCTTGACAAAACCTGCCATCGTGATGGAGATCATCCGTGAATGGCACGAACTGCGGAAGGAACGGCAGATTGGTGTAGTGCTGACCGGCAAGGTAGCGCAGCGCACTAAGGCTTCCGTCTGACCGGCAGAGCGGTGTGTGTGCAATTATATCCGCCCCGCTGCGTGAGGAAGTTCTTGCGATTGGTGTTTGGCATCAGACCGCTCCACTTGTGGCCTTCGGGCTTTTCCAATTTGGCCGTCTGATTCTTGTATGCCAATTTGATTTCATTCTCAAGGTCTTCCCACGGGATATACCCTTTCAGTTCTCTCACCCACCGATAACACTGCCCACGGCTGTCATTGAGCAGACCGCCAACGTATCGCACGCCTGTCGTTTCCACCGCATCGGCAATGGACTGAAACTGCTGCCCTTGTAGCTGCCCCACGCTGTCACGGGCGGTCTGTGTAAGGTAGCTTTGCAGCTTACCTGACTTGTCCTTACCGCCCTTAACGAACTCAGTCAGGGTCTTCTTAGCTGCGTCAATGCTTCCGCCCGTGCTGATGGTATCGTCAAGGATGCGCAGGATCGGGCGCTTGAAGTTCTCATTGATACCGCTACCGAGCAGGCTTTCCACGGTGTTCATCTTCCACTTGTTCTCTATCTCGCTGAGTGCCACACGCCGAACAGCCACGCCGCCAACCTGCTGCATAATCTCCGCTGTGTTGATGGTCACCTTACCGAAGTCGGACATGAATAGCTGGACCTGCTGCGGATAGCCTGCCCCTGTCAGTGCTTGGTTAATCACCTGCGTCAGTTCCATCATCTTATCCGCTGTCAGCACGCCGGTAGTGAAGTTGCCGCCTGCGCTGTCCATCTTGTCAATGATGCGGAATATCTCATCCAACACCCGTTGCTCGATGTCGGGCATAGCATCGGCAAGGCGCTTAGCCATCTCCTCTTTGAACAGGTCGTTTTGGCCGATGATGCCCATGTCTTACAGGGTATATATTCCAGCAGGTACTGATGCCTGTGCCATCTCCGTCAGTCGCTGCACCAGTTCCCTTGTCGGGGTGGCCTTGAATACGTCAGGTGTCATCTCATCGGCCATGCGGACGAGCATCTTGTAGCCCTTCTCATGTAGCGTGATGTCGGCCTGAGTGTACACGCCGGACAAAATCTTAGTGCGCAGGGCTGCACCGGCCACGCCGTACAGCGGGTCGGCAAGGTACAGCACCTCAGTAATCTTTCCCTGTACGGGATCGTCACGGAATACCTTGCTATTCACTATGTAGGCCAACTCGCTCAGCGTCTGTGAATCGTCAGTCTTGGCCTGAAGCATGGCGAACTCGTTTACCAGGTCGCTGTCACTCATAAGGTCGAACTGCTTTGGCTCAACGATGTACACCGGCTGCGGTCCGTTCGGGTTCAGGTACCCGCTAACATAGCGCAGCCCCTTGCGTAGCTGTGCGAAGACGAAGGAAGATACAGTCTGAAGGAAGTAGTATTGGTCCTTGCGGTCCTCCCGCTTGGCCTCGCCTGACTGCGTGCCGTCCTGTATCGTGCGAAGATGCAGGGATGATTCCACACGCTCATAGAACGTCTGCCAACGCTTCAGGTGGTACTCAGGTATGCCAACGTCCGGCGTGATGAACTTGGCCATGTCCTGCATGGTTCCGCCGTTACGGGCCAGCGTTTCCTCGCTGATGGTGTAGAAGTCACCGGGGTTCCGGCTGATAGTTCCCTTGCCGTTACAGGTGCTGCACTCCTTGTGGCAGATAGTGGTCGGATCGTGCGGGTCGTATCCTATAGCGGTTGTATCTACCACCTGCTTCTGCCCGTGGCATGATGTACACTCCTGCTCCACGACCTGAACAATGGGGTAGCTGTAATGCTTCACCATCGCCTCGTCATCGTTCATGTTCCGAACGAGTGAATCGGACCAAAACTGATACGGCTGAAGGAATGAGTTATGGTAATCCCAAACGGGAACCTCACCGAACTGATGAGGCTTTTCAATGTAGTCTGTTTTGTTGATTTCGTAAACCGCATAGCTGTCCACGAAGTAAAGTTTCCCCTCATAACGGAATGCCACGCTTTCGCCATCATCCATCAGCACATCCTCGTATGGTATAGTCACCATGTCGATTTCAGGCGCTTCGGTTGGCCCGTACTCATGCTCAGGAATAACGGCAATGTAGCCGTAAGGGTTCTCAAGAATGAAGTCCATGAGTTCTGCTATCTCATGGCTCAGGTTCTGCGCTGCTGCCCACTCCATCAGCCGCTCGTCACCGCTGATGCTGAAGTTGTTAGGCTGAAGAATGCTGCCCTTGCACAGGTTGCTGAACTTGTCGAACAACTCCTTAGCCACGGGTGAATACACCGACAGCCGCCAATTATAGTGGCTCGGCGATTCGTTCGGGTGGCGGTTCAGAAGACGGGTCTGAAACAGCTTGTCGTACTTCTTGTGGTATGTCTCAGGCTTGATCCATCCTCGGCTGCTCTCATACGCAGGGCGTGCGCCAGTGGTGTGAATCTGTACCGCAAGGCACGCCTCTACCCGTTGGCTGTGGCCTTCGGGCAGAGGCATTGTGCTTTTGCTGCGGTAGCCCTTGAGGAATTGTGCGAACTCCATGCGTGGGCGGGTTGGGTTTTGGGGTTGATGTTTAGGATTGGAAGAGCCATGCAAGCAGCGGGTCGTTACCGGCAGCAACGATGTCGAGGTAAGGCGTGGTGTAGGCTACGGGGTCACCCATGAAGGTGATGTTGTAGTTCTTAAACTCCACGTTCTGACCGTCGATCTCGGTGTCATAACCGGTGAAGAAGTGCGCATTGTAAGACATGAAGGTGCCGTTCGGATTCTTGAACAGGTAAATCTTCCCGTCACAGGTGACATAGCCACGGATGGCGAATGCGGGGTTCTTTACGATGTTCTCGAAGAACAGGCGGTCAGCGTAAGGCTCGGCGGCTCCGGTGCTGTCAACGTCTGTGGCGTTGAAGTCTTTACCGGTCAGCTGACGGCTTACATTGATAACCTTCGGAGGCTTGCAGCGTGCGCGATACTGCTTCGTTGCGGTGGTGGGGTCTGCCCATGCGACTTCTGCAAGTTCGTATGTGGCGGTTACATCGCCTGAAGTGATAAGGGCTGCAAAGGCTGTGGCAAGGGCGGCATCATCATAGTCTCCCGTTGGGAAGTCTACATTACACAATGCACCGATAAGGCGGACGGGAACTTCCGAGCGCTGATATACGTTACATTGGTCCGTCTTGGTCAGCGTCAGCGAACCCACGCAGGCGGAGTTACAGGTACTGAACATTTGGTGTTTAGGTTTGAGTTATTGGATGGCTTGCAGACCTCCTGTTAACAGACAAACACCTTCTCAGACTTGCATTGCTGCAAAGGTAAGTCGATATTCTGATACGATGAACTTTCAATATCACTATTCTGAAAAACACTATCCTGCGTGTCGTTCAGATACTCAATGTTATCAACAGCGAAGCCCGTACCTGCTGCGATGTTCTCTACCTCATGGGCGAACCACCACGGCACGGGGTCAGACTTCAGCCGGTAGCGCTTCTGTACCTCTGTGCGGTATGCGAAACACTTGCTGTTGAAAGACTTAACCACACGGCTTGCCTCCCGGTCAATGTCGGCGGGTATGCGCAGCAGCAGCCTGTTAGGGTCAGCGATAGAGGCGATGTTCCAGCTAGCGGAGTGCAGATAGCCGTTCGGGTCGGTGGTGGCCGATGGATATTGAGCGGACACCCGCACGCTGTCAGCACAGCGGAAGATTCTGAACGGCTTAGTGTAGAAGTCACGGGTTACGCCTGACACGGTGAAGGTCAGCGTCAGTCGGAAGCGGAAGCACTGGAAGGCTTCGTTATTGCATCCCGTGGCGGTGGTGTATAGAAGTGTAGGAACTATAGGCGTTCCGTTCACGTTGACCGTAAAGCCTACTGTTACCAACCGGACAGGGATAACGATTCTGCCCGGCTTGATCTCAACCAACATATCAGGCAGCGGGTCGGAGCCGTAAATGAAGTCAGCATCTGCGCCGGTGGTGGTGCCTGTGATGCTCACCCAATCACCCGCAGTTACATCGACATAGTAATGCGTGTACGGGTCGGTCAGGACATTGCCACCTGCGACCACCATCGGAATCGGTGCGTAAATCTGATACTGCGCCACCTTGTTAGTGTTGTCATTCACATAGCCGAACAGGAACCTGCCTGCATTAGCCGTACTTAGGTCGCATAGGGTGTTGGTGCCTACCTCGTCCACAATGCGCAGCCTTACGCTTGTATTGACAGGCAGACCGCCGCCGTTGGCCGTGACGTACTGGTACGGCAGTTGCAGCCGTAGCGCCACAAGGTCAGTCCTCTCAAGGGGCATGAAGAACGGCTCATCGGCAGGGCATAGGTTGCAGTTCGCCTGCGATGATGATTCTTCCCAAAGGTTATTGATTACACTCATATTAGGTTGCCTTTGATGGTTATTGTGCGGTTTTGGTAGTCGTATTGAATGTAATTGATTTCGCCCTCAGTAACGCCGTCTTGGAACAGCACCTTCATGTACAGGTCCAATGAATTATAAGAGCAGCAGTAGTTCAGTTTGAACTCGAAAGCAATGTTTGTTTTCTTCCCGCCTACTGGCATATCAATAGCCCAATAGTTCCACAGGTTATTAGCTATCCCATTCTGACACGGGCTGAATGACATCGGATAGTTGATGTGCTTCAGGTCTGACATGGTAATGGGGAAGAACGGGCCATCATCATCAAGGAACTCAACACACGCCGTATATGGGCTGTAGTTGGTGAATATCGCCCTTGCATCGCTCATGTCAAGTCCATCCCATATAATTAGTTTCGCCAATGCAAGCGTATCGCCTTGGGTCTTTAGGCATCGCTTGTAGGTAATGGGTGAAAATGAACCGCCGATAGAGTTCACAATATTGGCATCATACAATGAATCATCGCCATCGAGTACGAATGATGCGGCCCCAAATTCATTCATTGATTCCTGAATGTCAGATTTGAGTGCAGGCGCATTGGTCAAGTCCAACCATTCCCCGTTGAATCTGTTCAGCACCTGGTTGCCGATGTTATCGGATGGGTCTGTACCCCATTTAAGATATATCCGTGCAGGCTTGCCCTTGCCATTCCATGAATAGCACACATAGCCTAAGACATTATCATTATCCGATCCGGTCAGGTCGATGCCGTATGTGTTGCCGTACATCAGCGCACCGAGCATATCCTTTCGGTGCATATACACAGTGTTGTTTCTGAAGTACCAACGAGCGTTCCAAGGTTTCTTGAGATAGGACAGCGCACCGAATAAAGTCCATGACGGCTTTGATGCTTCGATGTAATCCTTCGTGCCATTCAGGTCAACACCTTTCTTTGTTTCCGATGTCAGCAAACAGGTATTGTAATATACATTGCTTTGCGCAGGGTTCAGCGGGTCGTTGACATCGTAGAAGATAGGCGCAGTAGTATTGTCAATGGTTATGCCGCACTTATCGCAAGCATTGCTCAGGTAGCTGCGGACAAACGGGGCGGGCCATCCCCAACGGCAACCGCCTATCAAGCTGAACAGATACGGGATGTAATTGAACGGGTTAAACCCAAGCGCTGTAACTATGATGTTGATGAACGTGATAAGCGCATTCAATACAATGAATATAGAATCCACGGCATTTGCAATGGTAATCAGCATCCCGTACACGAATGTAGGCTTGAACACATCGCAATAGCGGAAGCGGGGATGCGGCATACCGCTTGCGGGATATGCCTGATATTCGTTTTGCCAGTTGTCAGCTATGGCAGTCTTCTTGGCACATTCGAAGTACTCATCGTACAATTCCATACTGAACTTGATGCGGCATTCCCCATCATCGCACCACTTCAGGTTTTCTGTTTCGAATTTAAAAAGAAACTGCTCGCCTGAGCATTCCGTATCGGTTACCCTTGCAAAGATAGCAGTTGTGTACAGCGTTGGGCTGTTGATCAGGTTAGTGCTGACAAACTGATATCCAAGGCCATATAGTTCAATGTCACTCGTCACCGGTCGTTGCGGGTCATTGTCACCGTTAAGGCTTATTTCACGCTTCAGTTCGTTGAGTTCCGCATAGTCTGAGTAATCCGTCCACGGCCCTGCAGCTGCGAGTGAAAGTTCAATAGTCATCAGTTCCGGCGTAGGTTTTTAAGGTGAATCTGCCCCATCTGCGATGCCACAGCCTGACCGAACCCGTCGGCATCAAAGTTATTGGTCACGCTTACCTCACGCTGCTGCATCAGCCTGCGCATGGCCGATAGTTCAGCCAACACCTGCCCGTCCTGCGTGCTGTACTTAGCCGTCTGATAGTCGGCGGATAGCTTGTCCACGTCAGGGGCGATGTAGTATTGCCCGTCATCCAACTGCCGGACCTTCAAGCGGCGCTTGTGTATGCCTTCGAACAAGTCCCGGTGGTCGGCTGTCAGGTCAGCATCCATCACGAACTCGCCCTTGTGGTACTTATACGGACGGCGGCCCACGGCGGTGGATTCCTGATTCGGGTCACCGTCACCGGTGTAGCCACCTTCCTTGAAGCCTACATCCCCGAAGCCGCTGCGTACTGCTGCTATCGCTGCTGCAATAGATGCTGCAATGGCAATAGCATTGGCTGCGATTAGCACTGGGTTACCGCCCGCATCCGTAATGGCACGAATGGCACCACTAATTGCCACGGCCTGATTCGCCACGATAACAGCGGCATCAATAGCCCTCTGCGCACGCTCGTACTTCTGTCTGCGTTCAAGTAATGCATTCAGCCTATCCTCTTCGATTTTTAGGCTTACCTTGCTGTTATCTTTGGCTGCATCTACTCTTTGCTGTTGCAGTTCGATTAAACGGTCAGTCTTCTCTTGTTCAATAGAGATTATTTGCTGTGCTGTCGAGGCGGCATTGAGGACGTTGTTATAAAGTTCTTCACGGTCCCCGCGCCGCTGATCTTTTCGGCGTTTGTCGGCTTCCTGTTCCAGTAGCTTGATATTATCCATCGCCACCTTCATCTGAAGCATCCGGTCAGCAAGTGCCGTACTGCCCACAATGCCCTCCGATGCTACAGCCCTTGGTGCGCTTATTCCTGACGTGGACATTCGGTCAAGCAGTTGACCTTCCATCTGTATGTTCAGCTTGATGGTGTTTTCTTTCTTGGCGGCTTCTTTCTTTGCCGCTTGTGCGATTGTTTTAGTCTTCGCCGCTGCCGCTTTTGCTTCTTTGTCTGCTGATTCACGCTCTGCCTTTACCCTTGCCTCCTCTTCTTGCCGTGCCTTCTCTTTGGCATCAAACTCACGTGAGGCTTTAGCTACGGCCAAGTTCTTGGCGGTTGCCTTAGCCACTAACTCCTCTTCATTCTTGATTCTTTCCTGAAGTTGGAATCGCTCCTCACTTGACATCTTCTTGCCATCCATAGCACGCATATCGGCAATTCTTTTCAGACTTGCCTTTATCTCCATCTCCCTCACCTTGCTTTGTCGCTGCTGTATGGCTAACTCCTCTTTAGTCAGTCCTTCTGCGTATTCCTGCGCATCATCAGCAATGCCTTTAAGCGCTTCATTTCGTGCATCATCAGCACTCCTCGCCATGTCACGGATGAAAGTATAAAGGCCAGCAACGGCTGTCTTCCAAAACATTTCAATCTTAGACGCTGCCTCGCCGTACTCTTCAAGGATATTTGCTTTCTGCTGTTCTGCCGCTGCCTTAATACCCTCACTTGACTGCATAAAGTCTTGCGCAGCACCCTTCACCTTCTCACCCAAAGTACCCTGCACAAGTGCGAGGCGCTCGGTGAATGTTTCGGCATCCTTCAGGTTGATGCCGTACTGCTTTAGCTGCCTTCCTTGCCCTTCCAATGCGCCGATAACGAGTTCAGTAGCCGAAGGTATATCCTTGCCGGTGCGGGCTGCGAAGTCGATGATAATAGGAAGTAGTGAGGATATTTCCTGTCGTGTCAGCTTGCCGTAGGTGAGTAGCTTTTGCTGCGCATCGACAATATCGTCATTGTCAAGGTATCCGAATGTCTGTGCCAGTTGGTTGGCTTCACGCATCAGCCCATCGAAATACTGCTCTTGGCCAAGGTTTTGCAAAGTACCTTGCAGCAGTCGTGTGGTCCGCTCTGCTGCTTCAAACTCCTGCACCGCTGCGGATCCTAACTGGGTAAGCTGTCCTATTAGCGCCTCTACTCCAAAAGTGCCTAAACCAAGCCCAAAACCTGCCATAACGCTCTGCCCTAATCCGCCAACCTTGTCCATAATGCCACTCATCTTGCTGCCTGCGATAGTAGCCTTGTTGCCCATTGCATCCAACTGCTTTTCAACCTTGTGCAGTTCACGCAGCAGACCTTGCACCTGTTTCGGGTCGTTGGCCTTGCGCAGTTCAGTTCCCAATTCCTTGGCACGTTGCGTTAACTGTTTCTGCAAATCCGCCTGCTTTTGTTGCCCCTTAACGATAGCATCCGCAGCCTGTGCGGTCTTCTTCAATTCGGCGGTCAGTGCGGCCTGCTTCTTTGGGTCGTTGGTCTTGACTAACTGGTCCTCCAACCTGCGCCCCTTCATACGCAGTTCCTCCAACGTCTTATCCTGTTGCTTTAGCTGTTGGTTCAGCTTGTCTATCTCTGCCCCATTCGTATCCCACGATACACGGGCAAGTAGGTCGAATATCTCTGCCATTTTACTGACAGATTACGAAGTTCCACGGATTAGGGCCGTCCAAGCTGTCCTGCATCTGCTGTGCGGTTGCAGCCATGCCCGTGTAGGTAACCTCCATGAACATGGTGGTATCTCCATTCACGGTGCTGATACTGTATGCACGGCAGGTGTAGGAATATCCGGCTGTCGGCTGCTGTTGGGTGCATGAAACGGCAGCAATGGAGAGGGTAAGAAGGAAAATGAAAGTGCGCATGGTACAAAGGTACATATTTCCCACAATTCCTACCGCCTTTTCCCTTTTGCCGCTTCCTGCGCTGTCTTCCGGGCCTCCTCTATCCTGCGGCTATGGATGCTGTTGGCGTAAAGGAACTGATACAGCCCCTCAAGGCTCCATGTGTTCAGTTCCCGCAGCCGCACAGGGTCACGGTCTGACAAGGTGAAGAGCAGATAGTTCCTCTCTTCGATGTGTCGCTGAATTAGTTGGGCAGGATCGGAAGTTGTGCGATCCTTTCTTCTGCTGCGAGGCATACGGCTAAAATATCGCTCATTGAGATATTCGCCGATGCGGTGATGCGCTTGAAGGCCTCTATGGTAAAAAAATCCCGCTCCCCTGCCGACCTCCATGCGGCGATCTTGCGGCGTTGCCATTCTTCGTCCATCTCGGCCGGTTCATCATCCATAAGGAAGTAAACGCAGGCTAACTGCTCGTACATCTCCCGTTCGGCAATCATGCCCAACCGCCCTTGAAGGTTCTGACCGATGGCGATGCAATCCTGCCGGAGTGCCTTCAGGTCCTTGGCATCCATCGCCCTGTCGATTAGTAGCTGGGCCACTTCGCTTAGGAATGCCTCGCTGATACCCGCCCGTATGTATAGTTCCTGAATCTCAGCGGCCATGTATCGGCTGTGCAGAATCTCATCGGCTTGTTCGATGGCGTAGAAGCTATGCTGTGTGCCATCGGCTGCGGTGATGACCTTGATTGGGTCACGGCGTTTCTGTGGGTGTGTTGCTGTCATAGTCTGCGTTTCATGTATTGGTTAAAGTATGTAGTAATGAGGTAGAGGAAGCCATCTACGAGATGCATTCCGTACTCCGTGTTGCCCGATGTCTTGTAGAGTTTGTCCTTGCCTTCCTCGGTGGTGGCGAGTTCCAAGTCGCTGATGAGGTCAGCCGCACCGACAGGACAGAGCAGAAGATTGGGATGGTTCTGAAGCATCGTATTGGCGAAGATACGCAGTTCAGTCCACGCATCCGTGCGGGCGAAGTTCAATAGCGGTTTGTCCATCTGATTGGCACCGATTCCCAGTTCCCGCCGGATGATGCTGTGCATGGTGGTGTTCACGCTGTCATAGCCTGCTGACCTCGCGCCGCCTGCAGGGTCTGCCGTCACCCGATACACCGCACCTGGGAAATCTACACGGATGCGGGTACACAAATCGCGGATGGTGCAGTTGTTCAGCTTGTATGCCTTCACGATGGCACAGAACGTCCCCGGCTGCAACTGAGCCACGATGCAGGTCATCGGGTCTATGTTGAAGTCGAATGCGAGGTATACAGGCAGGGCGGGATTGTATCGCAGCGGTGCTGATGCAATGTGCTTGGTGCGGTCGAAGGCGAAGAAGAACGGGTTTTTGTTCTCGAACGATTCCCAGTCCCCCTCGATCATTCTTGCCCGAACATCCGGCGGCATCTTGTTCCACACCGCCCATTGGTCCTCAGTGTTGGACGGCTCGCCTGTCGGACTGAGCGGGAAGTACACCTCATCGTGCGGTAGCGTGTTGGCCTTGAATCGCTTATAGAGTTCAGTCTTGATCCATCCGGGATGCGGATTGAATGTAGTCATCACCACGGGCCGAGGCTCGTGCTGTATGTGCCAACTGCCAACACGCTGAAGAACGGCATTGTAGTACTCTTGGCTGACATCCTCAAGCTGATCGAAGAACGCTCCGTTAATTTCAAGACCGAGCGTGTCGGTAAAGTCACGGTCACGGCTCTCATTGGCACCCACGAAGAAGATGCGGCTACCAGTTGGGCGGTGGGTAAGGTGGAAGTTAGCCCTGTTCCTGTTCCAATGCCATTCAGGTGAGTTGCCGAGAATCTTGCTGAATGTTTCGATTGTGGTTGTTTCAAGGATGGTCAGGTCTTTCCGATGCACCGACCATTTGCTGCCTGGATAAGTCCTGGCCAAGGTCAGCAGGGCGAGTGTATTCGTGAACGACTTGGCTCCCCTAATAGCACCGCCTGAATGAATACGGCGATAAGGTGTCAGCCCTTGCGCAGAGGCAAGGATAGTTTGGAATAGTTCGAACTGCGTTGGCCGTCCTTCAAATGTTATGTGCATCTATCCGATTGGTATGGTTGCACCATTAGGCAACACGATGACCTGCTGCTGCATCTTCTCGCCATCGGTGGTGATGTCAATGTGCGTCTGAGCTTTGCCATATCCACGCTCAAACAGCCACTCCGCAGCACGGGTATCACCTTTGGCCGCCTTTGCCCTTTGAGCCTTCAGTATTGCCTCGGCTGCGCTGATGCCGTCTTTTTCTTCCCCAAGCACAAGCGCCATTAGTTCCTTTAGTTCAGGCAGCTTCTTTGGCCGTCCATTGGGATTGCCTGATTGGCCTTTCTTAAATTTCGTGTGATCAGGTGGTACGCCTTTCATTTTCCCTGATTTAACCCTGTTTATTATACGGCTGACCATTCCGCTTGATTTCAATGCTTGGGTCAAGTTTCAGCATTCGGTCTATGATAACTTGGCAGTATTTAGGGTCGAATTCAACAACATAAGCCTTTCTATTCATCTGATGGCAAGCGACCATTGTTGTTCCTGAACCACCAAACCCATCCGCCACAATATCTCCCTGTTTGCTGCTGTTGCCTATTTGATAAGCAAATAAAGGGATTGGTTTCATTGTTGGGTGTTCGGCATTTCGAGAAGGCCTGTCAAATTCAAGTACCGTCGTTTGCTTTCTGTCTGAATACCATCCATGTGCTGCGCCCTCTTTCCATCCGTAAATGCAAGGCTCATGAATCCATTGATAATCTTGTCTTCCCATAACAATTGAACTTTTTTTCCAAATTAAATCCTGCTTTGGAGTAAGTCCAGCATCTATCATTGCTTTATGAAAATTAATAGTTTCACGGCTTGCATACCAAACATACCATGCACCACCAGATTTCGTATAACTTCCAAGTGCCGTATAAAAGTCATAAAGAAATTTGTAAAAATCTTCATCGCTCATGGAGTCATTTTGAATTTTTTTACCATTTTTTCTATTTGGGTTACCATGATTTCCGCCTTGTATTGCTACATTATACGGCGGGTCAGTTACCACCAAATCAGCCAACTGCTCCCCAAACAGCGCCTTAAATGTGTTGGTTTGTGTACTATCCCCACAAAGCAAACGATGCGGCCCTATTTCAAACAAATCACCAAGTACAATATCTGTCTTAATTTCATCAGGTATTTCATAATCATCCTCCTCGGCTTCAGGTTCGACTTTGAAATCCTTAGGTACATCAAGCCCCCATTCTTCAAGCTGCGAAACATCCCAGTCTGCCTGAAGTTCATCCCAATTCCATTCACCAAATCCAACATTGTCCTTTATCAGAAACTCAGCACGCTGATCTTCAGTCCAATCATCAGCAAGTACAACAGGCAGCGTTTTCATTTTAAGTTCTTGTGCAGCACGAAGGCGCATATTGCCTCCAAGAACCACATATTTGCCATCAGTATCTGTAAAGCATACTAAAGGCCTTTTTTGTAGCATTTCCGGGAACTCTTGGAGCGATTTAAGAAGTTTTTTATACTTCTCGTCCTTGATTACCCGTGGGTTTCTTGGATTTGCTTTTATTTCGGCAATTTTAATTTCTGCCATCGCTATTCTGTTGATTTAGTCTATCAAACTCAGCAACTTCGCTATCGGTCAGCTGCCCGATGCACACTGCGAATCGCTGCGATTGGTCGGGGTATTCCGAGTTCATCTTGGTATCTGCCATACAGCGGCCAATGAACTCTTTAGGGTTTTCGGTCATTGTTTTCTTGGGTATTGGCATAGGGCAAAGTTAGGATGAGGTATTGAATTGGCAAAATCACCGCAAGGATGCTATGAACTCATCATACCACACAAGGAATCCTGCGAAGTCACGGGCGATGATGTACACGCCTCCTGCCGAGGTAACGGCCTCTTCGTACTGGCGTTGTGCATCGCTCTGCCTGTCCTGGCCGACCTTGACCTCAATCTTTACAGACCGCCCGGCGATGGTGGCTGATATGTCTGCGCTGCCACGGGTTCCTGTGGTAGGTGTCCAAGTGATTCCGATTGACTTGATTCGGCGGCCTGTGAGCGGGTCAATGGTGAACTTCTCACGGGCAAGTCCTGTGGTGTTAATCCGTTCAGCTTGCCATCCTTCCCACCTGAGGAAGTCCACGATGCAGGAAGTCAGTCCATTGGCTGTGGTGTCGGTTTTGGTATAAAAGACGAAGTTGCGGCATTCCTGCTCCGACCAGTTTGGGTGTTTTCGCCTCAGATGGTTGTAGAGCGAGGTCAGAAGGCGTTGTTTGGCTTGTTTTGTCATATTATGGGTTGAAAGTTGCAAAGGTTGCAGAATTAGTTGCAGCTGAAAGCCTACTGCCGCAAGGGTTGTTGCAAAGTTGCAAAGTTGCAGGGGTAGTTGCGGTATATCTTAGTATCATATTATATATATATATATATATTGATTTTTATATTCTTAGGAATCTTGCAACTTTGCAACTTTCCTTTGAAATATGCGCCATTGCTACATTTTTTGGTTGCAAAAAGTGCAACCAAATTGCAACTTTTGCAACTTTCAATAGTTCTTCTCATAGCTGCCTCGGTCTATTAGTGTAAATAAGGCCTTATTTCGGCTCAAAAATGATTTCAGAGTACCAACCTTCACACCAACCTCTTCAGCGGCTTTTTGGGCCGTTTGCAGCGTGAATAGAGCAGGTAGAGCATTATACAGCTTCTTGTAGTGTGCAGGGAGTTTATCCACAGGTGTTTCAGGAGCAAGAATCTGCATCGCCTTGTGGATATTTCCGAGGAAGTATTCAGTCAATCGGGTAGCCTTCTCCATGCTTGATGCCTCAACCACAGGTGCCGCAGGGTTGTTCATAATCTCAATCAGCAGGGCGAATCTTAGGCAATACTCCTGATACTTGGCGATGATGCCCTTGACATTGTCGTCATACGCCTTGTTGTACTTAGCGCACTTGGCGTTGTACCACCGGGCCAGAACCGCCTCGGCCTCTGCCGTCATCTCAATCACTCTGCGTTGGTTGAATCTGAGCGACATCAGTTCGCTGAAGACAAGGTCATAGTCCTGAATGACACGCTCTGCGATGCGTACACGCTCCCATTCGGGCTTCGGCTGCGGATCAGGATAGCAAAATAGGAATCGGTGGAAGAATCCGTTTTGACCGTTCTGATCCTTGCTAAGAATCTCAAGAACTCCCGGCTGAATGCCGCCAGCGATGCAGCAGAATGGGTCTCTGATATAGTTGTCTTCCCGTGTGATCCGTTGGAGCAGCAGCGTTTGGCATGACCATATTGAGAGCCACTTCTGCACCTCATCAGATTTCTCGTAGCGATTCATTCTGTTGATGAATCCGCTCAACTCATCGGCATACACGCAGCAGCCTTCCTTGTTGTTGGTCAGAATCTTGACAACCATCTCAATAGTACTGTCTTCGATAATAATCTGCTCGCAGTTCGGCTTCTCAGGTTCTTCGCCTTTCTTCTTTCCGTCCTCCCATATCCGATTGAGTTGCTCATATTCTTTGAGCGCATCACCGAATGCCTTGCGCCTGATGTCATCAATCGCTCGCAGGTATCTGAATGCCTTGCTCATGGCGGGTGTCTTGGATGCTCCGGGCGGTGCAACCACTACCATGTACAGCACAGGACTGAGATCCCAGTTATCACCCGCCCTCAGCTTAACTGAGTTGCCGATGGTGGATGCCACGGCTGCAAGCATAAACGCACCCATGTATTCGTGTTGGATATTTCGATGCGCAGAGATATAGTTGCTGAGTTCAACAGGGAATACATCCATCGGGAAGCGCAGTCGGTCTGAGGGCAGGAATACGGATTCGATGGGTCTGTATGATTCCAACTGAATGCCGTGGCGCTTGGCAAGGTCTTTGATTCGGTCAATAGCGCATAGCCAGTTGCCCTTGCATCCGTAGTAGGCTATCAGCGTAGGTGTCAGCACCCAAGAATGGTCATGCTCATCAACACGGCTATGGAATGATGGAAAATCGGGAATGGATGATGTGAAGAGCAAGAGTTTCTTCCCTGCGTAGTACACCTTGGCTGAGTAGTCTGCGGTGCTGCCCTTGCGTAGGTACTTAAGGTGCTTGTCTTTATCTCTTCTGCGTTGGCCTTTGATTTCAAACAATCCGATGTCATTGAGCATTTCTTCAAAGGCCGAATCGTTGCAGAAGCGGTCAAAGTGCAGAGCCATTGTTTCATACTCAATGGGATAGGTAGTGACAATGTGCTTGCTGTAATCATATTCCTGCGTGTATGCATTGAATGATAGGCTGATGGTGTTCATCACATCAAACTCATCCTCTGTGAGTTCTTCAAGTTCACTCAGGCTTCCGCTGATGATCTCATAGCCCGGTGTAGGATGGCAAAATGATAGCAGACCGCCCGTGTAGTTGCTGATTACTTCTGCGCCTGTTGCTGACTTGGCCAGCGTTTGCTTCTGCCTGATGCCGCTATACTTGCAATACACATGATAGCCGCCATTGCGTGTACGCTCAATGCAGACCTTGCTTGTGAAGTCCTCCATCTGACTGCACACGGCGTTGAGCCACTTGTCATAGATTGTCTTGTCCTCCGTATTCTTCATATCAAAGTCCACCATAAAGAACGGCGGAAACAGCTTGACTGCAAGGCCATTACACTTGCTGAAGCGGTCTGCCCACAGCCCAAGCAGTTCAGATTCCGTTGTGTTCGGAGTGACAATGCTATGCTCAGGATATTCCGTAGCTTGCTTGGTAGCCTCATTCCATTGTATCGGTATCGGATGCAGTCCTGCACGCAGTAGGTCTACGAATTGGTCTAATTGCATTGGTTGGGATAAAAAATCCCCTCACGAAGCCTCCCGGTAGCACCCCGACAAGTCGGGCAGGAAGCCCCGTGAGGGGCGATGATATTGTGATTGATTGCGGGTGCTACGCCGCTGAGTGGTAAGAACTACGACAAAAATATAGGCATTGGCTATGCACATCTGCGGGAATTATGCACATTCAGCATCGCCCTTACTGCGGCTCTGATAAGCCGAGAGTGTTCGGTTCGCTCGGATGAGCAGATAGGGCATCGTGGTGTGAGGTACCGTGCAGCACCGCAGTCAAGGCATAACTCTACGAGCCTACTCGTTACAGCTTGTAACGGATTGCATTTGGGCTGCTTGGTCAGCTTAAGGCCGATGCTGGCTGTAAAGTTATGCCATGCTGTGGTCATCATCAGAATGGTAGGTCTGTTGATTCAGCAGGAGCCTCTGTGGGGAATTGCGATGCGATGTCCGTTGGTTCGGCTTGCGCAGCTTCGATTCTCCAAGCATCCAGCGTATTGAACCATTTAGGCGTGCCTGTCTTCGGGTCATCCCACTTGCGGCCCCGCAGGTTGTAACTGATTGTGACAGACTGCCCGACTGCGATGTTGTACTTCTCAATCAAGTCGCAGCGGTCTTGGCTGAGTTGGAACTGCACCTCTTGTGGGTACTGCGAATCAAGGTCTGTGCGCAGGATTACATTGCGGCAGCGGAATTTCTCGGACTTTGTTTCGATTGGCCCGATGTTGATGATTTGCCCGGAGGCTGTTGGTGAATTGCTCATATATGAGTGGTTTAAGAGTGACTATGTTGTATTGGCGCCAAAAATGTGCGGCAATATGGTAGTTATAAGCCATTTTAGAGAAACACTCCGAACTTGGCTGCAAAGTCCCACCATCCGAAACACAACATAAAGCCTCTGTGCCTTACATCTGTAAATGCTTCGTGATTAGTATTTATATACAATATAGTTGGCAATACTGTTTTTTCAGGGTCGGCTTTATCTCTACCAACTTTGAAATAAAAACGGCTTATAACACCACCTAACCCAAAGCGGTGCAGTCTGCCATTATTTATAATTTGTGCTTTCTTCATATTTTTGTTTTTAATTTAGTTTAGTGGTATAAATCACCGCCTTCGGTTAGCTGTAAAACGTTACCTGCCATTGATAACATGCTCGTCCAAATACCAATTACCAGTAAGTTCGGGATGAAATTCCCAAAACATACCACTCTTTAGTAATGACATGTAATTTTCCTCTGTTTTGATGTTTCTGTACCTATCCGAATAATCAACGGCAGGTAACACAGTATTGCCGACAATAGCGGCTTCTGTGGTTTTTTCAGATTTTTGTTCTTTATTGTTCATTTGCTCTTAATTTAAAGTTTTGTAATTCTAATTCCGCTACTGCGGCAATACTCGGCACGTTATCGGTCATTGTCCATTAGGATGAATTGTACAGCCATTCGGGTACCATTTATCACCACCTGTAAACCTTACACACTTGCATCCATTCTGTTCATTCATCAGGTCTTCTGCCGTCTGTTCAAGCCTTCTCAGACGCTCATCGTCAAGGGTGAGGGCCATGAATAGGATGTTATCGAATGCTATTGTTTCCCAGTTATCGGCTATCTCTTTACGGATTACCGCTGCGAGTTCAGGCGTTGTGCGAAGGCAAATATCCCGCTCGATGCTTTCGGCTTTTTTTCGGGTATCCGTTAGGAACTTTTTTGCCGTTCCGCTAATCTTTTCTTCGATGATGATCTGATCGATATACCGCTTCATATTGGCAGCGGCGACCAATACGGCTTTAATGTACAATGTTGCTGAGTTATTCATGCGGCATATTGTTTTAGATGCAGCCCTGTAATCGCCGGGCATGGGTAACGCTGCGCTGAGTAGTGCTGCCTTGCGATGCCTATAGCGTGGTTGAGTGCTGCGGCTACATGGTCCACGCTGCGACCAACATGGCCGATTACATTGCAGGCGTGCAGTACTGTGGTATGGTCAGCACCGCCCACTACTGTTAGCCTGCCTGTTTCCGTTAGCTGCATCCCGCAGCCACGCACAAGGGCGAACTGAAGTACCTGCCGTGCATCGACAATGTTCCGCACCCTGCGAGGTATGAAGATGTCCGCTGCGTTGAGCCGGAAGAATGGTGCGATAGATTCCGCAAGCTGCTGCACGATAGGCGGCAGGCTGTGGTAGTGGTCTGATGTTACTGCTGCGTATCGCTTGCGCAGTTCTGTGATGTTGACTGTTTTTGGCATATTGTTGTTTCTGTTGCCCCATGTACGGGAATCGAACACGTGTCCCGCAGCCCTTCTGCTGCGATTCTACCATGTGTGGCTACTTAGCCCTCCGAACTAACAGGGGTGTGCGTTACTCCGGCATATTATTCAGGTGGTTCTTAATATCCGTCTGCGAGTAGTTCCGCCCTGCCAGTATCGGGTCCATTGTGTTGGCCTTAGCTTCGGAAACCATGCGCTCGTATTCTGTCTTCGTGATACCTTCGTACACACGGGCCACAAGGTGACGCTGTGCCTGCGGGTCGTACCCTGCCTGCTCAATCAGTTGTACAAGGTAGTCAGCCTGTTGGTCGCTGATGGTGTAGTCGCTGTCTGCGATGGCTATTGCTTCAGCTGCACGGTTGAACTGGTCAGACTTGGGCAGGTACTTGAATATGCGCTTAATTACGGTCTTGCGGGCCATCTCGCCGTAGTCGCTCTCCCATGTGCATGACTTGACCTTACCGGCTTGGAATGCCTTATAGGATTCTGACCGCTCACGGATGCCGTTCACTTCTTCTGCGGTCATTACCTCAAACTGCTTGGCCCCATCGGACAGGGTAGCCACGGCGTAGACGTGGGTCATTACCTTTGAAGAGAACTTCGGGCGGTGGATCAGTTCGGCGGTTGTCCCGTATTGCACCTCGAACTCATCGCCATCGTACACGGGATGGGCGTAGATGCTGCGCAGGCTGCCGCTATCGGTCAGCAGTCGGATAAGCCCCTGGTATGATGGTTCGAGTACCGCTTGCATTCCACCTGCGGACCACCGTGGGATGAGGTACGCCAATTTGGTGACGGGGTTCAGGCTAAGACCGGTTAGGGCGATGTTGAACACGGCCTTTTGCAGTGATTCTTTGCTGCACTTTTGCAACCCTGCCGAGCCGTTAATCGCTTGCATGGCGAAACTAATTTCCCGCTGTACGGTGTCAGCATCGAGCAGGCTGCTCATGCGGGCCTTAACAGGCTCCATCTCTTGCTGTGTGATGATTGCTGTACTCATGGCTGAACGGATTGTTGGTACATAGATTCGATGTGATTGAATGTGTGCTTAGCGGCTGCACGGTACTCATCAGCGGTAATTTCGGCCCCTGGCTGATATTCCCGCAGGGCTTCTTCGGCTGTCAGAGAATTAATGAACCCACGGTTCAGCGACTCCCACCAATGGGCGACTACGGCTTGTTCTTCACTGAATACGGCATAGGCTGATGCGCCTGCACGGAAGTATAGCGGGAATTGAACCTCGACCGCTATGGCTTTTTTGATGATCACTTGCATGATGTTGTTGTTTTGTGCAATGATAATGAGTGATGTTGATAAATCCTAATCCATCGTATGAATTGATGAATCTGCGCCAGGTGCGGGCGATGCTGTACGGCCTTCAGGGGCGGCTGACCTCATGAGTTGGCATTCACGCTGTTGAATAACAGCATAGGCGAGTGTGTGGTGCTGTTCGTATGCGCCCCAAAGGTAGTCTGCGAAGTGGCGGCAAGTGTCAAGCTGAAGGACTGTGGTGCATGATGCGACTATGTCGTGGAATTTAGCGGGTAGCATTAGTTGAAGAAGATTTTAAGATTATTATTTAGGCGTTTAATTTTTTTTTGCAGGTAGTCGATAGCGCTTTCTGATTCATTGGCATAGGCCCACAGCAATCGTTCTTGCTGTGTTTTCTTGTTCGTCTGCCATACATACCACAATGGGATGAATGTATGCGGCTGGATATACGGTTGCCGTTCAATGTGCCTATTCTTCGTTGTCTGCTGCATAGTCGGAAAACATTGCAAGTCCACAGATACCGATGAAGAACAATCCAAGTGCGGCAAGTAGCCATAGTAATGGTGTCATGATGCGAGCGCCTCCTCACGCTTGTTGATAATGCGGCGGGCCGCTTCTCTGATGTCCCATGCGGTATCGTAATTGGTCCCACGGCCGGTCAGGTAATTGTTGACCGATGCGGCGCTGAGGCCGGTCATGAATGCGATTTCGGTGCGCTCCCGTGATGTGATGTTCTCACGCAGACGGATTAGGTCTTCTTTGATGATTTTCAGATGGTCCATGTGTTTATTGTTTTTGAGTGATTATGCTTTGCCTTGAAGGTAATCCCATTCGTTAGGAAATGCTGAGTTATCAGGTCCTGCGCAGATTTCCTCCCGATGCTGCGGTGATTCGTAGTGAATCCAATTTTCGATAGCTTCCGAGCAGCGGTAGCGGGTCGGCTTGTGCAGGCATACTTCATCTACGGCTTGGAAGATGCGGTCATAGTCATCGTGTGAGTATGCCCAATCGTGTTTGGTCATGTAAGCCGTGAACATAGCTGCGATGTCATCGGTGTCGGCTACCTCATCGGGTGTTTGGCAGAGGTGGAATAGCAGGTCAGCGAGTTGTCTGCGCTGTTCGGGTGTGAGTTGTTCCATGTTGTTGTGTCTGTTGCCCTGACAGGCGGGCCGCCGTTGTTGTATTTCTTCTTCGTAATTGCTTCCATCTTCGCAGCCGTTGCAAAAATCCTGATCGCCAATAAAAGCACAGGTATAGAACCCGTGCTTGCAGTTTGGATTGTCGATCATGATACTTTTGTATCTATTTTGTGAGTGATGAAAGAATCAATTAGGTCTGAACCTACACATGAGCAGCAAAGCGTAAGTGCCTTTTTGCCGTTTTTAAACTCCTCGTGCCTTATTTCACGAACAATCAATTTAAGACCTTGTTTTGTGATTTGGTCACCTACTTTGATTTGTTTTGCTGTTTTCATGCTGCTGTTGTTTTCGTTTAACAGTGCAATAATACGCCCACCGCTCCGATATAACCTAATTTTCTTCTAAGTTTCTTTTAATTCTGTGGTGAATGTGCGGAATTTAGCGGTTAATGGCATAAAAAACCCCGCCCCGTAGACACAGGGCAGGGTATCAACATGAAAACAACAACATCGGTGGGGCTATTCTTCCCCGTTTAGGTTGAACATTTCATCGTATAGGTTGCCAATAGCACCATCAATCAGGCGAAGGGACCGCTTTATCACACGTCGCTTAAGACGCTCGTATTGCTCAGGCAGTAATGCCGTATCCACCGCCTGCACCGCATCAATGGCATTGGCAGCGGAGGTGATGAACTCCGTGTCAGTGGTCGGGTCAATCCATACTGCTTCGGTATCGTCCTGCGCATCCAAGTCGGGGTGTGGTGCGGGTGTTTCACCCATCGATGATGTTGCCATTGTGGTCGGTGGTATAATTATGGAATCGATATCTACCGTCTGAATTTACTTTAACATGGGCAAACCCAGTAAAATTCTGCGCTATCTGCGGGTTGTAGTCAGGGTATCGCTCACAGGCGCAGCCTATGGTATAAGTGCGGAAGGTCTTACCATTCGCATCGGTAACAATGTTTGAGGATGGGGTGTGCAGATGACCGATGGCCATGTCTGTGAATGCCTTGTTCCATACGGCCTTAGCTGCTGACCCTGCCCCTCTGCTTTTGGCTATGTGGTGGCCGTGGGCAAGTCCAAGGTTGCCCGCCCTGACAATGGCCTTATCGCTGTACGTTTTAATCCGCAGGTCATTGAGCCGCAGACGCTCTTCCATAGTGAAGTATGAATCACCGAACAATATCCGGCAGTTGCGGCGTAGATAATGTTCAAGGCGGATGTCATGGTTTCCCTTTATCCAAAAAATGTCTTGAGTTTTGAACTGGCCCCGCAACAATTCAAGGAAAGCACGGGCGGCATCGAACTCTTCAACAGTGCTTCGTTTCTCCGGATCATCTTCGAAACGGCTTGCCCCGTGAAAATCTATTACATCACCGAGCAGACCGATAGTGTTTACTCTCTGTTCTTTAAAGTAGCGAATCGCCTCGGAGATTGTTGGGATATGCTGATATGGGAAGTGAGGGTCTGTAATTATGCCAATGTTATTGTTACACACAGGCAAATCAAGCAGGATAGGCTCACGGGCGTATGATTCCGGTAGTCCATACGGGTTCTTGGGACGTTCTTCTTGCATTTTATGCGTCACCTTAATGCCATTCCCCCTATTGCCGCACTTGCCCTCAATTTGCCGCAATGTTGTACGAGCATTCTCTACGTTTGGAAACAGCTTGGGGCGCTGTATGTGCATCAGGGTAGCAAGTTGTTTAGTCGGCACATCCATGCCGTACTTGTCTCTGTATTGTCGTGCAATGTCTGCTTTGTTGACCGGCATACGCTATTGGGTTAGTCTGATAAATCCTATGCAGCTGCTAATCGCCCGCCCGCCAGGCTTGCGGCATACCTCATGCCCTTCACGGCTGCCCTCATCATTGCTATTCCCCTCAATGGTCATAATGCGGTCACCCTGCACCCGCTCAACGAATCCGATGTGGCCGAGACCCTTACCGAATGACATCACGAACAGATCACCACGGCGGGGCGTGCTGACACGATGCCCGGTACCACGCATGGCGTTCCATTGAGCCATCACACCGCCCGTTTTGTGTAGCGGGTTAGTGACCTTGGCTTCACGGGCTGCCTTGTCCACGCACCAGTAAACGAATGCCATGCACCATGCGGCGGGGAATGTAATACCGACAGATGCGAGGTAACCCTGCACAGCCGGCCCCCAGTTCGACCCACGGGGTTCTTCACAGCGTCCAAGCTGCGACCGGGCTACGGATAGCACACGATCGGCGAGGTCAATGGTAGGCGGCGGTGGTGGAGGCGGTACAATCGGGCGCATGAACTTCATGCTTACCCATCCGTTAGCTGTCTTGCCCCACCCGTCCACCTCTTCTGTGATGGCAACGGAAGTACCTTGCCGCAGCGTTCCTACAATAGCCGCTGACGTGCTGCCGGTAGCCCTTACATTCAGGTTGGTGGCGATTACGATGTGCGTTTCCATGCGAATGGGTTAAGCAATGATAGGAACTCAGCGATGCGCCGCAGTATAGACCCTGCGCGTGTGGTATGCTCAGTCTGCGAGTATGCCTGTAAAGCATTCCGCAGGGCTATAAGCAGCAGTTGTTTGGCATCCCTTGGGTCAATATCAGCAGCAGCCATATATCCAAGTTCACGGCGCACGATGTAGTTATACTGCGGCACACGGCGTTGGAAGTATGTAATGTCCTGATCGGTCAGGAGATATTCGTATTCGCTCATCCTTGTGCTTCGGCCCCCTTGCCGTAGTTTTTGTACTCAGGGTTAAGGTAGTTCAGGATTACAGGCATACCGGCTACTACGCCGGCAGTGGCGAGTGCCTTGATACTTTCCATATCCATGCACCACAAATCATCCATTGCAATCCAAAGGGTTAGTACAGTTGACAGAAACACCTTCAGGAATGTTCCGATAGGGCCTGCCATTACTTTGCGTGTGTTCATAGTATTACCAGTTTACTTGTGAATGTACTTGTGTTATAGTCCAATTCGCATCCGTTCCTGCATCTATGCTCAGGCCGATATATTGCCCTGCGAATGCTGTGCTGTCAAAGGTAGCACTTGTTCCGTCTACTTGGCCTGTATTGTCTTCGCAAAATCCGACCGCATGGCTTCCGCTTTTACCTTTATGCACCCACCATGCCGAACCCTGCACCACGGTGAGAGTGCCTATTGCCCGCACTGTTGCCATGACATGAAGCACCCCGTTATCTGTATCTGCTGTCTGCGGTGAGCCTGTTAACTGAAGAATGGCCGTATCTGATGATGACAGACCCGTGCCTACCCTAATTGAGTACACAGGAGAGGCTACCCCGTCTGCCGTCTTTGAGGCCGAAATACGCCAGTAGAACATGGACCGCAGTGCGAACCCATGTGAAGGAATAATGATGTTGCTATCGGCAACGTATGTGTCCACATCGAATCCTACTTGGTCCGCAATAGATGCATCCGTAGTGTCCTTGCCATTCACAGCGAGGTTGATAGCTGTCATCACATCCGCAATAGCATCGGTAGTCTGCACGGATGCATACCTGCGGAAAAGAATCAGCGCATCACCGCTGACTGCCTGTACACGATGCACTGCGGCGCAGTTAACGAGAACATAGGTATAGGCGGCATGGTTGAACTCGTGGAAGCCGTAGCCGTCTGTATAGGCTACTATCTCTGCGTATGTTTCAGCTATTCTTATTGTCTGCGTGCCGTACAGGCCCGAAGAATCCCACACAAGGCTACTGAGTGCGGGATCTATCCGCACGGCCTCTATTGGCTCTGTATTTAGCGTAACAAACACATTACCTCCGTCTTGGAACACAAACGCAATAAGGCTCGTATCGACGTAGAATGTATTGCCGTTATTGGTTAGTGTAAGAATCATTTTCCCTTGCGCAGTTCTCTTGTTTCTTTGAGTTCTGTCATCACGCACTCCATTATCTTTGTGTGCCGTTCCATGCTCTTTTGGATCGATTTCATGGCCTCTGTGTTGTCGCTGATGATGCGCTGCTGTGTTTCGGCCATTACTATCAATTTGCTGTGTGCATTCTCCATGTACTCACGGATGCGCTTCTCGGCTTCTTCCAGCTTGTTCTGCGTCCGCTCGGTGAATCGGTCGTATCTGCGCCACAGAATGTACGCCCCGTACAATGCGAGTGCCACGATAGGGCTTTGTTCGATTACTTTTTCCCAGAATCCGTTCATGCTATTCAATTATTGGCAGTTCTTGTACTTCTTCCATTTCAGATGTGTAGACCTTTGTGGCCATTGGCGGCTCGGCTTTGAGGATATACCAATCGCCGTCTATTTCTACGGCATCGGCCCAATTAGTAGTACTTGGTCCGTAGTTCTCTCCTGCTACGACTTCATTATCGTAAGCCTCGCATTGTTCGTATGTTCCTTTGTAGTATGGCATTATGGGTAGATGTTATAGAATGTATTTATGTTAGTTCTAAATGTTGCGAGTGTTGGTTGAGAAGGCAACAGGATAAGTTCTTGGAATCTACTAATAGGAGTGCTTGCAGTTAGCCCATTACCAAGAGAAAAATCGACATTGTTATTGCCTGAATATGTACCCCAATTTTGAGTATTATCATTAACAGGAGAACCACCATTTAGATAACCTGTTGTTCTTTGTGAAGCTGTTGCATTGTTTGCGTCAACATAAAATGTCAATAATGCCTGTGCGTCAGGTGTAGAAGCTGCTGCAGTCCCATTATAATTATTTGAACTTGATTGATATGCTTGTATATACGTTTTGCCATCAGTCCAATTTAAAACTCCCCATCCATTATTAGTGCCACCTACACCTGTATTTGATGTTGCAATTAATGCCCTTGAACTTGTTGTTGTAATTCCTTTTTTATAAACTGAAAATAATGAACTTTCTGTTCCATCTCTCA
>Ga0208202_1000017_pt1 | contig 36101 bp, 43 predicted proteins | sample LakMenEpi27Aug08_FD_150738 | JGI IMG/M metagenome (GOLD analysis project Ga0208202, IMG submission 150738) | Freshwater microbial communities from Lake Mendota, WI - 27AUG2008 deep hole epilimnion (SPAdes) | ecosystem: Environmental > Aquatic > Freshwater > Lake > Epilimnion/Euphotic zone ... | reverse complement strand
GGGTTTTCTGGTGGGCACCGGGGATGTCAGCTGCCATCGCTTTGGCGGCATCCCGCTCCCCGGTGCCCACTGCTTGGGTGACGCGGCAGTCCACGATCAGCGCATGGCGGTTGTCCATCAGCTCATGGCCCCGGAAGCTCGGTTGGGCCGGGTGGGCATTGGACTTGCGGGCCAGCAAGGCGTCTGAATCAGTGCCGGAGCGGTGGGTCTTGTTGCTGAGCTTGATGCCCCTGAAATCCCCTTTGGCCCGCTTCTTTCCGGGCTTTGGAGCGCCAAAACACTCGCCAGGGCCTGATGGCGGTGGTGGCGGATCGTCCTGGCCATCGATCCGCTCCAGTGAGGCATGGGACGCCCAGGCCTGCAGCAGGGTGCCATCCACCGAGAAGTGCTCGTCACTGAGCAGGGGCTTGACCTTTGGAGCACCCATCAGTTTCTCCAGGTAGCGGCCAATGACATCGTCATTGAGGAGTCGCTCGCGGTTTTTGGTGAATGTGGTGGGATGCCAGATCGGATCATCCGGGCTCAGGCCTGTCAGATGTCAATCAGGTTGATGGGTTGCGTCAATCTGGTTGACCGGTGATTGGGCCTGTTTCTGGCCCAGGCACTGGCCTGAAATCCAGTTGGAAGCAGGATCGTGCCCAGGCCTGTCGCGGCGCGTCAATCCAGTTGGCTGCGCGGGGAGATTGACGTGGCTGGGGGGCCAGTTTTCGTGTCGCCGCCTTGGTTTCGCTTGGCCACCTCGGATCTACCGGTGATCATGCTGGCCGTGACGCCCGCGTCAATTACGTTGGCAGGCCGCTCTGATCACTGGAAACCCTTGCAGCAGCTGCCTTCTGCCGGTAGCTCTCGCCCTTGATCCCGATGATGTGGCAGTGGTGCACCAGCCGGTCCACCGCCGCCACGGTCATGGATCCGCTGGGGAAGATGTCGTCCCACTCCCGGAACGGTTGGTTGCTGGTCACCAGCAGGGATTTGCGCTCGTAGCGGTGGCAGATCAGCTCAAACAGCACCGAGGTCTCCAGCTCGCTGCGGCGCACGTAGGAGATGTCGTCGATCACCAGCAGGCTGTAGCGGTCCAGCTTCTGCAGCATCGCCGGTAGGTCGTAGGCCGCCTTGGCCTTCTGCAGCAGCTGCACCAGCGTCGTGGCGGGGAAGAAGCGGCACACCTGATCTTGCGCCACCATCGCCACCGTGATGGCAATGGCCAGGTGGGTCTTGCCCACGCCGCTGGGGCCAAACAGCAGCAGATTCTCCGCCTGCAGCAGCCAGGTGGTCTGCCGCGCCAGGCCCTGCAGCTCCTGCCACTGGCGGGGATCGAGGTGCTGGTGGTCAAAACCCTCCAGGCCTTTCTGCCAGGGGAGATGGGCACCGCGCAGCAGCCGCTGCTGGCGGGCGGTCTGCCGCTGCTCCAGCTCCTGCTCACAGAGGGCATAGAGGAACTGGCCGGGGCTCCAGCCCTGGACCTCAGCCTGCTCGGCCAGCAGCTGCCAGTGGCTGCGGAAGCGCGCCAGCTTGAGTTGTTTGAGCAGCAGCGGCAGGGCCGCTTCCACCGCCGCTGAGCGCGGCAGTGGGGACGAGGTGGTCATAGGAGGCCAGCAGGTGTTGGGGGATGACGGGATCAGGGAGGCCCGGGCAACGGGGCGGCACCCGGAAGCGCTGTTGCAATCCAGATAGGGACAGGGTTTGGCGGTGTTGGGCCTGCTCCAGGAAGGCGAGCACCAGCTCAAAGGAGGCCACCCGCACCGCCACATACAGGGCCTCGACCATCAGCCGGGCGGCGCCATCGCGGTCACCACCGGCCAGGAGTTGCTGCCAGAGGTCCCACCAGCGCGCATCCGGAAACAGGTGGCGCTGATAGCGGCAATGGAGCAGAGCCCGGGGCTTGGCCCGCAGGCCATCGATCAGGTGCTCCAGATCAATGCACCAAGCCCGCTTCTCGCCAGAGGCGCCATAGGCGCGGGGCAGCTGGCACACCCAGTCGCTGCCCAGGAACACCACCAGCCGGTCGTGGTGCAACCGCACCGTGACCTGACGGCCGATCAGGGTGGGCGGCACCGAGTAAACGACCTGTCTCACCTCGATCGTGCTGGTGCTGCGCACCCGGACCGTGAGCCGCTCGTAGTCGGCAAACCGGAAAGCCGGCAGGGGACACAGGTGTTCCAGCTCCTGCTCGTAGCGCCGCTGCCGGGGGGCATTGAGGGCGCTGAACACCTCAGCGAGCAGCTCGCCGTATTCAGCCGGTTCCTCGAAATCGCAGCTGCCGCGCAGGATCAGCTTCTGCTCCAGCCGCCGTTTCACGTGGCCATGGGGTGCCTCGACGATGCCGTTCTCATGGGCCACGCCGCGGTTGTTGCGGCTGGGGGAAAGGCCGTAATGGGCGCAAAGCGCCTGGTAACGCGGGGTGATGTCGAGGGCGTAGCTGCCATCGCGGTTGCGGCTGGCGGCCGAGAGCCGATCGGTGCGCAGATCCCTGGGTACCCCACCGCAGGCGGCCAGGGCGTTCTGCAGTCCTTCTGAGAGGGCGACGAAACTCTCGCCGCCGTGGATCAGCTGCCCGTAGGCCCAGCCGCTCCAGGCCAGGCGGTAGTGGAACAGCAGGTGCGGGAACGGTTCACCGCGCAGGGTGATCACCACCCGTTTCACCCGGGTGAAATCACAGAAGCCGATCTCACCGGGCTGATAGGCCAGAGGGAACATGACCTCGGGCGTTGGGCCATGCAGCGCCTTCCAGTGCTGCACCCGCCGCTGCAGGGTGCGTTTCACCAAACTCCAGTCCTGATCGGGCTTTTGCTCCTGCAGGTGCTCCAGCAGCGTGGTGGGCGTCAGGGCCGGATGACGTTCAAGCAACGGCAGCAGCAACGGCTCCCACACCTCGGCCAATGGGTCAGGTCGGCGTCTTGTGCGGGATTTGGCTGCTTTGGGTTGGAGGCGGCCTGAGTCAATCCGGTGGGCACTGCTCACCGAAATGCCCGCCGCAGCGGCAGCCTCCTCCTGGCGGCTGCCGGCTCGTCGTTTGGACATGTACAGCGCAATCTGTTGAGCGGTGAGGGGAGCAGGCATGACCCGGTGCCCTGCGCATGGCAACCGGATTCAGATGAACCCCTCAAGAGCGGTCAACCTGTTTGGCGCGACCCCTCAACCAGATTGTCGTCGGACACAGGCCCACAAACCAGCGGAACAGCAGGTTGTAGTGCAGCTGCTCCAGAAGCAACCGCTCCGAGCGAATCCCATAGAACGCCTGCAGCAACGAGGCCAGCAGCAGCTGCTCCGGCGGCACCGAGGGCCGTCCTTCTGCGGCGTAGAGCTCACAGAAGGTGGGATTGAGACGATCGAGGGCCTGATCCGCCAGCTTCCGGATCCGCCGCAGCGGATGGCTGGCCCGGATGCGCTCCTCGATCGACACGTAGGAGAACAGCGAGCCGCTGCGCTCCCGGTGACCTCGCATCTGGACTGGGCGGCTAGCCCATTTTCGCGCAGGCCGGGTTTTTCAGCAAACTCTTAAGTCCAATCCTGGTAGTATTTTCTACGGCACATCGTTTTTCAGATTTGCAATGAAGACGACTGATTGTACTGCCTCGCCCTTGTCTGCAGTAATCAACTCTATCAGAGTGAGTCTTGTATCTTGTGCTTTTATTACGTCATTGGTCCTTCTTGTCGCGTGGCCACTACTTCGGAGATCTCCTTGGGGAGACGAGGTCGCATTGTTTACAAACTATCCCATTAGTCCCTTCCATGCTTTCTTCTCTCCACTGCCTTATTATAGCCAAGCTGCTACTCCACTCTATTCAGTAGCTTGGTCTTTGCTTGGATCCCTATCTCTAAGTCCTATCTATATCCGACTTCTTTCATTGTCGACGTTATTGTTCTTGTCGATCTGCCTAATCTCATATTCAATAGAAAGGAGACCTCTGAGCGCTGCCTGTGTAGCCGCTGCTTCGATTGTGACATATAGTCCTTCGTTCATCATGTTATCCGAGATGAAACACTATGGGCTGGAAATACTTGCCTGCCTTTGTATTGTTACTTGGGTAGTTAGAAAAGATCCCAATAAGTTATTAAATCGACTAGACTTGCTTGTCTTGCTTGCTTCATTGCTGCTGGGGATTTCGACGCTTCCTTTAGGCGTTATTGCACTTGCTATATTCTTCGCTCATCGTTTCTCGGAGGTTGGAGGCATTGCAAGGATTGAGTACGTTCTCTCTGCAGTATACGTGATGGCGGCTTCAGCGTATTATTTCCTCGTGAAGAGAATTGTATTCTTCCAGGTCTCTAACTATCCAGATGCTTATGGGTATGAAGGAATTATGACTAGCGTTAAGCAGTATTTGTCTGCATTGGTTGGATTGTTGCCGGGCGGAGGGATTAATGCAGTTATGCTCTTTGTTTTCATCCCTTTATTCGTCGTTTCTCTGCGTTCTCTGGCTAACGATTCTTCCCGAAGGCTTCTCTTATTCGCCGTATTGACTTTCCTGGTGTATCTTGGGCTTTCTGCATTAGGTGTATATCCGGCTAAATATCCAAGGCATGTCATCTGGTTCTCAGCTGTTCTTTGGGTTGCCTTTGCCACTGCACTCTCATTTGTGATGGATTGTGTTCGCCAGTGCTATAGGCGTTCGCTGCTAGCGTACATTCCATTAATTGCTGTGGTTGTCGTTTCATTTGCGCCAATTGTCAGATTGGCTTCCATTGCTTCTTCGGATATATCTTTTGCCCACAATAATGAGGCAATATCGCAGTTAAAGCAAATGCCTGCATTAAGGTTACGTTTCTGGATTGGAGGTGACTCTGTTTTTCATTATTATCTTAGGCATGACCCCGGCCTCTCAAAATTTTTTGTTAGAGATTGGAAGCCTAGTCCCTCTACCTTGGTTGAGCATATAAATCCTGATGCACATGACCGAACGAAAACCGATATGCTTCCTCCTGCTCGTGATGCTTTTAGTGACATTCAACCTAACGAGCGTTTCCTGATATTCGCATCTGACTTTGACAGGCAGGGAGGGTGGGCTCCTAATAGAGCGAAAGGCCTTCATGATGCGCTCGCTGAGCGTATATGTAAATTCGCAACTAAGGACTTTAAAAACGTAAGCATCTACGATGTGACATGCGCAATCTAGTCTGGCTTTCGGATGGTCTTTGCGAGTCTGTGGATTCTTAGGCCCGCTTTTCTCCTGTAAATAGGGCCACCTGAAAAGCCAGATCCACTTCGGCGCAGCTTGTTTCAGCGATAGAGGCTCGATCAACTGGCCTTGATCAGGGCAATCGACGATTGCTGCAACTGCTGAAAGCCGCAGATGTACCGCAAGCACCATAACGGTCAGCTCTCAATCGAGGAGTTCCATGTGCCTTTCGGCGGCACATTAGATCCGGAGAACCGCTGGGTGCTCTTCTCTTCCCTGATGACTTGGGAAGAGCTGGAAGCAACCTATGCGCCTCAGTTCAGTCCTACCACTGGCGCCCCTGCAAAGCCTGTGAGGCTGGCGTTTGGCGCGCTGTTCATCAAGCAGCGGCTTGGCTTGACCGATGAAGAAGCCGTGGAGCAGATCCGAGAGAATGCTTACATGCAGTATTTCCTAAGCTTTGTCGGCTATTCCAGCAAGGCATCATTCGACCCATCGATGATGGTTCATTTTCGCAAGCGGTTCTCGGAGGAGGATCTCAAGCGAATCAACGAACTGATTATCGAACGCGGTAAGCCCATGGTGATGGAGGTTGTGTCCCCCCACCCTGAAGACGAAGGTTCAGATGATCGAAGTGCTGGTCGTGGCAACCAGATAACCATCGACGACATCCTGAAGCCTGCCGATTGGCCAGAAGGCAAGAACTCTAGGGAACCCTCACCATCGATGCCTCCTGCACCCCCCCAGCCGACATCACCTATCCGACTGATTTGAAGCTGCTGAATGAGGCGAGGGAGTCGACCGAACGAATCATCGATGATCTATGTGACCAGCACTCAGACTTTCGCAAGCACAAGCCCCGCTATGATCGTGGAAGAGCACGTGCCAACTTCCTGAGTGTTGCCAAGCTGAAATAGCCACGCCGCCGCAGAACAAAAGCCGCGATACGTCGTCAGCTCGAATACTTGAAGCGCAATCTCGATGCCATCGATGCTCTGATCGCTTCTGGTGCAAGCTTTTCGAGCTTGACGACCCACTGGCGGTGGCACAAGCTGCTCGTGATCAGCGAGCTGCACCGCCAGCAAAGCATCCTGCTCTACTCCAAGAGCCGCAGCATGCCCGACCGCATTGTCAACCTGGTTCAGTCACACATTCGGCCCATGATGCGTGGTAAGCGAAGAACTGCTGTTGAGTTTGGGGCCAAGATCAGTGTTTCCGTGCAGAATGGCTTTGCCTTCCTGCACAGGATCAGTTGGGTTCCATACAACGAGGCTGAAGACCTGATTGCACAAGCCAAGAAGTACAAGCAAGAGTATGGTTGCTACCCTGAGCGAATCTGCGCTGATCGCATCTACATCAACACCAAGAACCGAAACTTTTGCACCAGAAACAACATACGGGTGTCTGGTAAGCGGTTGGGGAGGCCGCCGAAGGATCCGGAAATCAATGCAGCTCACAAGCGGCAGCTCTGCGCAGATCAGCGGAGACGAAATGAAGTGGAAGGATGCTTTGGCTCAGGAAAGCGTAAGTATTCTCTAGATCTGATTATGGCGCGGCTTCCCAAAGGTGCGGAGAATTTGATCTCCATAGCATTGCTAGTGATGTGCGCAGAGAAGATCTTGAGGCTCCTCCGCCTCTTTCTTGTCTCTATCTTTTCCTGGTTATGCATCTGGCAATGGTCACGGTCCTTCTGGATGTGGTTCAGGACCATTTGGCGGCTTGAGACAGTCGATTCATTGCTAGCTGCATACCCGTGCATGTGAGCCGCATACGCACCCCTCGCTCGAAACATTCGGGTCCAGCCAGCAGCTGGCTTTTTCAGGAGTTCCTAAGATAAAGACAGCTTGCGCTTTTGCGCAATGATGCAATGCCCGCACTTCCGGCAATGCATTACCCATCTTGCTTGTCTCATCGGTTGCTACTAGGCTCGTCAAGCAGCATGTCGTGGTACCTCAGCCTGTTGGGAATCTATTTAGCGAAGTTCATCATGGCGAAGGCGTGATGTTTTTTTTTTGGGGGGGACAGACGCTTTTCGACTGCAAGTGTCTATGAGGATGGAGCTTTTGCTAATGAGTTCCTCACATGCAATTAACCAGATCTGACGAGGCCAGAGCACCCCGGTTGACGGCCGCGTTGTTCCCCCACCCGTTTCCCCGCCACCACCTCCACCGCTTCCTCATCCCCCGCCGCCGGAGTCGGAGAGCAGCGGGCCTTGCTGAGGGTGCCGGCGGGCACCCAGTGCGCTCATCGGAGGGAGGTGGCGAATGAAGTCCGCCCAACCCGAGATCAATTGCATCCTACCCGGGGGCAGGCTGTTGATGAAATGCCGCTCGTTGCCTTCCCGCCAGTGGCTCATGGTCAAGAGTGAGCTCCAGGGTCTGGCCTGGTTGTGGCTGGTGACGGCTTGCACCCACAGCCACACGTCCCGGTCGCTGCAGCGCTGCCCCAGCTGCAGCATCACCCCATCGGGGCGGGTGACCTTGACGAAGTGGGTGCTGGCGCCGCGGATAGAGGTGGAGCCGATAAACAGCGTCGCCGGCAGCTAAATTAGAGGTGATAATAATTTTACAGGCCTTGGGCTTGGAGGGTGAAATCGTCGTGGTTCAGGGCTATGCCGCTGCGCAGCAGGTGGTCGTTGGAGGTGATAGTCGCGCCGATCGCCGAGGGCATCCCGGCAAAGCGATTGCCCGAAAAGCCGTCCAGGACCACCTGTCCGTCGCCCTGCTTGCTGGTGCGGGGGACGACGGCAATCGGGTTCCATGCTGTGGGGAGTTGTCTGCTGCTCCATGACCGCTGATCGGCGCCGCCTTCGCCCGCTGCTTGCCTGAGCCGATGGGTTTCGATCCCCGCACCAGCGTCGGTGGGCGCCCGTCCTTCCGGGGGGTGGTGACCAGCAATGTGGACACCCTGCTGGCCGAGAACGACGCCCTGCGCCGCGAGGTGCGCCGCCTGCGCCTGCAGCTGCAGACCCTGCAGATGGAGAGACAGCAGGGGCGACAGACCGTGACCGGCGGCGCGGCAGCCCGGGTGGAGCACTGGGGGATCGCCATGGCCCGCCATCCCCGCTGGAAGACATTGCGCGTGGGGCCGCCCGGGGGACTGCGCGGGCTGGTGGAGGAGCGGGGCTCGCCGGCGTTGCCGGCGGAGCTGGCCGAGGCCCTGCGCGGTCCCCACAGCCGGGTGCGCTGGGCCGTGCGCGCCGCCTTCGCCCTCCACGGCCAGCGGGCCCTGGAGTGGCTGAACGAGGCTCCGCTGCGGCTGGTGGACGACCTGCTGCGCCTCACCGCGCGCCCCAGCGACCCCCGCACCGCCGCCCTGCTCCTGCTGGGGCTGGAGCCCGGGGCCTCGCTGGCGGCGATCAAGCGGGCCTACCGGCGCCTGGCCAAGGCCCACCATCCCGACCTGGGCGGTGACGTGGAGGCCTTCCACCGCCTCGACGCGGCCTACCGGCTGCTGATCGGCTCAGAAGCGCAGGTTTAGCCCCAGGCCCGTGGCCAGGATCGAGGCGGCGTTGCGGCCACCGGGGTGCAGGATCAGCTGCAGCACCGGCTGCAGACTCAGGTGCTGGTTCAGCTGCCAGCTGTAGTTGAGCTCCAGCACGGCCTCATGGGGGTGGCGGCCGGATACCAGCTGGGGATTGAGGCGGCTGCGGCCATAGCCGATGGCCAGCACGTCCCGGGGACGGCCGGGCAGCGGCCCCTGGCTCAGCCAGCCGCCTGCCAGAAACAGGGGCACCTTGTTGCTGGAGCGCTCCTGGCCGGCGTTCACCCCCAGCCACAGCCGGTTGTCGAGGCCCAGCGGCAGGGGGACGGCCGCAGTGAGGCTGCCCGTGAACGCGGCTGTGCTGCCGCCAGCGTGGTCGGAGAGCACCGCCAGGCCGCCCAGCTGCAGCAGGGGCGGCGGCAGCAGGCGCGGCACCGGGCCACCCGGGTGGGCCAGCAGCGTGTGGGCCTGTCTCCAGCCCGGCAGGCGCTGGTAGCGCCACTGCAGCAGCTGGGCGCTGCCCCGCACCTCCGCCAGTCCGGGGTTCACGCCGAACAGCCCGGCCAGCTCGTCCACCGGATCGAGCCAGAACCCGCCCAGCTGCCAGCTGCCCCACTGCCCGTCGGCACCCGGCGTCCAGCTCACCTGCAGGCCGGGGGCCACGGCCGGATTGATCGGCAAGCCGGTCACGTTCAGGTTGAGGCTGTTGTCCAGCGCCGAATGCACGTAGGCGTTCAGCACAGGCGCTGTGACCCAGTCCGGGTCGAGCGCGAACAGTCCGGCCTTCAGGGCCAGCCCACCCGTGCCGGGGCGGCGCTCCACACTCGCCTCGGTGAGCCAGAGGCCGTTGGGGCTGGCGGTGGCCTGCAGGGGGAAGGCGGCACCGATCTGCTGCCACCAGTTGGGCTGGCCGCTGAACAGGCCCAGCTCCAGGTGGCCCCGCCAGTGGTCGCCCTCCCGCCATTCGGCCAGGGGCTTGCGCAGGCCCGGGCCCAGCTGCAGATCCAGGGTGAGCTGCTGCATCCAGCTGGCGCTCTGCTCAAGGCCGCCACGGGGATTGGCCAGGGGCTGGGCCTGGAGGCGCAGCTGCAGGTCCAGCCATTCCGGTGGCTTGATCCAGCCATTCAGAGAGAACGCATTGGCGAAAGCAGCATTCGCAGAAGACGAATGGGTTTCCAGAGAAGAAGACTTGGTTTCGCCACGGTGTTCCTGCGCCGCTGGTTGAGCTGGAGATGCTTCGATCGCGTTTGCTGGTTCACCGTGAATCGGTTCAGCGTGAATGGGTTGACTGGGGCTTGGCAGGGGAATGCAAGCCAGGCAGGCAACAGCGAGCCGCTTTGCCCCGCTCCAGCAAAGCTCTTGGCCGCCCCTGCCATGGCCACGCGACATAGGACGACCTGAATGGCCAATCAATGCCGCCGATTGTAGGTGTGGCAGCGCTTGCGACTGATGCGGGGCTGGATTATGCTGACTTGATTGGCAACTTCTCAATGAATGGATCGGAACTGATCAATTTCATGGTCACCACTTTTGCCTTGATGAATCCCCTCGGGGTGCTGCCGATATTCATTGCTCTCACAGCACGGGAGAACCGCGATGTTCAGCGCCTCGTGGCCCTGTTTGTGTCACTCACGGTGCTGGCGCTGCTGGTGGTCTTTCTGTTCGTTGGTGAGAGCATCCTTCAGTTCCTCGGTGTTTCGATGGATGCATTCCGCATCGCCGGTGGCATTCTCCTGTTGCTGATGGGATTGAAGATTGTGTCTGGGGATGCCGGCGATTCGGACATTCAGGACTCAGGGGCTACAGCTGCAGTGAGCCAACTACAAGAGGCGGAAACGGTGTTTCAGAAGATTGTGATTCCCCTGGCCATGCCCTTGCTGGTTGGGCCCGGAGTGATTGCCAACGTGGTGTTGTATGCCGCCAAAGGTCGTGCCGATCATGACGGTGGCGCACTGCTGTTGGGCTCGTTTTTGCTCTCGGTGGTTGTGTTGGCGATCTTTCTGGCTGGTCGTTGGTTGAAAGCCGTTGTGGGCCCGATCGGGCTCAACATCCTGATGCGTGTGATGGGTTTGATGGTGGCCGCGATGGGCGTTCAGTTCATGGTCACCGGGGTGAGTCAGATCTTCATCACCCAGCTGGCCCCGGCGATTCGCTAAGCAGCAGGGTTGGCGTGGTAGCTGCTGCGCACCAGCGGACCGCTGCGCACCTGCTGGAAACCCAGCTCGCGGGCGATGGCGCCGAGGCGGTCAAAGTCGTGTGGGCTCCAGTAGCGGGCCACGGGAATGTGGGCCAGCGAAGGCCGCAAGTATTGCCCCAGGGTGAGGCGCTGGCAATCAACCGCCCGCAGGTCGCGCAGCGTCTGCACCACCTCCTCCTCGCTCTCCCCCAGCCCCAGCATCAGGCCGCTCTTGGTGGGGATCGCCGGCGCCAGCTCCCGGGCCGCCGCCAGCAGGCCCAGGGAGCGGCGGTAGGTGGCGCCGCGGCGCACTTCCCCCTGGAGCCGCTCCACCGTCTCCAGGTTGTGGTTAAAGCACACCGGCCCATCGGCCAGCACGGTGGCCAGCCGCTGGCGCTGGGCCGCCAGGCCGGCCTGCTCCTCGCGCTGGCCGCCCCAGAAGTCTGGGGTGAGCACCTCGATCGCCACGCCCGGGGTGCGGCGGCGGATGGCGGCCATGGTGGCGGTGAACAGGCCGGCGCCGTGGTCGGCCAGGTCGTCGCGGGCCACGGCGGTGAGCACCACGTAGGAAAGGCCCAGCACCGCCACCGCCTCGGCCACCCGCTCGGCCTCGGCGCCGTCGAGGGGCATCGGTGCCTGGCCCTTGTCCACCTGGCAGAAGGCACAGCTGCGGGTGCAGATCGAGCCCCCCAGCAGGAAGGTGGCCGTGCCGGCGGCGTAGCACTCCGCCCGGTTCGGGCAGCGGCCCTCCTCACAGATCGTGTGCAGCCGCTGCTGCTTCACCACCGCCTGTACTGCCGCCAGGTCGGACGCCCGGCCCACCGGCCGCTGCAGCCAGGCCGGCAGCCGTTCGGCCGGGGCGATGGCGCTGTAGCGGCTGGTGGGTTGGCTGGGCATCACACGTTGGACAGTCGGCCGCCAGGATCGGCCCATTCTCAGTCGAGCCAGCGCAGATCGCGGCGCAGCTCCCGGGCCATGCGACTGTCGCCGGCGAGCAGCTCCTCAAGTTCCCTGGACGAGAGCACCAGGGCATCACAGCTGAGGGGAAGGCGCTCCAGCGGCCAGTGCCGCAGGCGATGGTGCTGGGGGCCCTCGGCGTCATCGTCGATCAGCAGCAGATCGAGATCGCTGCCCACGCCGGCGTCGCCCCGCCCGTAGCTGCCGAACACCCCCACGCGCCTGAGGCTCGCGCGGGCGCGGCGCTGTTCCTCGGCCCAGGTGCGCACCTCCTGGAGCACCTGGTCAGGCCTGGGCCAGCGCAGCACGGATTGCGTCAACAAGCGCACGGGCATGGCCGAGGGCGTCCTGGCTTTGCAACCGGCCGAAGTGATCGGTCGGAGCACCTTCAGGCAGGCTATCGGGATAGCGGGTGGGGATGTAGAGGGCGTCAAGCACCCGGAGCCGATCCTCCAGATCCGCCACCTCCACGGCCAGGGACTGGGCCAGCTCGGCTGGCAGGTCGCGGAAGGAGCGCCCGAGGCCATGGCCCCAGCTCTGCTGGCCATGGCGGAGGTGCAGCGCCTTGAGGGCCTTCTCCACGGCCTGATGGCAGGCGAAACAGGCCCACTCATGGTGGCCGGCACCGGCACTGAGCTGGGCCTGGGCCAGGTCGGCCTCGGCCTGATGCAGCCAGTCTGCTGAGCGATTCATCGCTGCAGTCTGGGCCAGCTGGACGGACAGTTCCAGATCACCGGTTCCAGCGTGCAACCCTGCCGATCACTCCACCGGCCGGCGACCCTCGAGGGCGCGGGCCAAGGTGATCTCGTCCGCATATTCCAGCTCGCTGCCCATCGGCAGGCCGTAGGCGATGCGAGTCACCGGCGCGAAGGGCCGCAGCAGGCGCGCCAGGTAGAGGCTGGTGGTGTCGCCCTCCACGCTGGGGGTGAGGGCCAGGATCACCTCCTCCACGGCCACCCCGCCCTCGGCGGCCACCCGCTGCACCAGCGGCTGGATCTGCAGCAGCTCGGGGCCGATGCCGTCCATCGGCGAGATCAGGCCGCCCAGCACGTGATAGCTGCCCTTGAACTCACGGGTGCGCTCCATGGCCAGCAGGTCGCGGGAGTCGGCCACCACGCAGATCTTGCCAGTCTGGCGCTCCGGGTTGCGGCAGATCTCGCAGAGCGGCTCGGCGGAGAGGTGGAAGCAGCGCCGGCACTGGCCCACCTGGCTGCGGGCGGCCAGCAGGGCATCGGCGAAGCTGCGGATCTGGTCCTCCGGCTGGCGCAGCAGGTGCAGGGCCAGCCGCTGGGCCGTGCGCGGGCCGATGCCGGGCAGCCGCTCGAACTGCTCGATCAACCGGGCCAGGGGACGGGTGTAGCCGCTCAGGACCGTGCTGCCTCTGGCGGGAATGTAGGCGCGGCGCCCAGCAGAATGGGCGCCAGCTCCCCGCCCGCCGCGCCCGTGACCGCCACGCCCGTCCGTTTCCTGCCGCCGGCAGGCCTGTTGCGCAGCCTGGTGGCGCTGGCGCTGGCCCTGCTGGTCACGGCCTGCAGCGGCACCACCGCCGGCCTGAACGGCTACCAGAGTCCGGACGGCCGCTATGCCTTCCTCTATCCCACCGGCTGGATCCGCGCCCAGGTGAGCGGCGGCCCCTCGGTGGTGTTCCACGACCTGATCAACAGCGACGAGACCCTCAGCCTGGTGATCTCGGAGGTGACCCCTGACAGCGATCTCACCAGCCTGGGCAGTTCGGTGGCGGTGGGCGAAGCCCTGCGCCGCAACGTGATCGCCCCCGAGGGCAGCGGCCGGGAGGCAGAGCTGGTGCAGGCCGACGAGCGCCAACAGGGCGGCCGCACCTTCTACGACCTGGAATACGCCGTGCACCTGGAGGACCGCGACCGCCACGAGCTGGCCACGGTGGTGGTGGACCGGGGGCGCCTGTACACCTTCGCCGCAAGCACCAACGAGATCCGCTGGCCCAGGGTGAAGGACCTGTTCGCCCAGGTGGTGACCTCCTTCAACCTGTTGGTGTGACTTGAGCGCGCAAGCGGCCCTCCCCGCTGCCGGGGATGTGGTGGTGATCGGCGGCGGCCTGGCCGGGGGGCTGCTGGCCCTGGAGCTGGCGGCTGCATCCTGCAAGACACCGGGCGGACTGACCGTGCAGCTTGTGGATGCCGCGAGCCCGCACCAGGCCAGCCAGTGGAGCTACGGGGCGATCGCCCCCTTCGCCGGGGGCCACTGGGCCCGGCTGCAGCGCCGCCATGGCGATCTGGGCTGGCGGCGCCGCTGGTTCCGCCCCTGGGGACCGGGCGCGCCCCTGGGCGGCCGGCTGCCCCTGCCCTGCAGCCGGGTGGAAGCCGCCGTGTTGCGCCGGCAGCTGCCCGGGGCCCTGGAGCGGGCGGGGGTGCGCCTGCGCCAGGGCCGGGTGGAGCGCCTGCTGCCGCCCGCCGCCGCCGGCCAGCCCTGGCAGCTCCGACTAGCGGGCGAGCCCGAACCCCTGGCGGCCTGCCAAGTGGTGCTGGCCGCCGGGGCCGGCAGCCGGGAGCTGTGGCCGCACCTGTCCGAGCGCCTGCGGGTGAGCTGGGCGGGGGTGCTGGAGCTGGAGCCCCAGCACGGCGGCTGGCCCTGGGCCGGGCCGCTGGCGATGCGACTGCCGGCCCGCTTCCAGCGTCTGGCCCTGGAGGCCGGAGCCGCCGGCCTGGCCGCCGAGGCCTGGCAGGTGGATCCGGGCCTGCTGCCCTGGGGCGATCACTGGCTGGCGGGGCAGATCAGCCTGGTGCGCCCAGGCCTGGCGGCCGGCGATCCCCCCGACCCTGGCCTGCAGGAGCGGCGGCTGCGCCTGGCCCTGGCGCCCTTGCTGCCGGCGCTGGCCCGCTGGCCGGGCCGCTTTCAGCAGGTGCCGGTGAGCTTCTGCACGGACGGCCAGCCCCTGGTGGGCCCGGTGACCGGAGCGCCGCCGGGCCTGTGGAGCTTCGTGGGCTTCAGTGCCGCTTTCCTGGCGGTGCCGCGGCTGGCGCCCCAGCTGGCCCGGGCAGTGCTGCAGGCGGCCGCCCAGATGCCCAATCTGTAGTGCTGGTCACCAGCGCAGGTGCCCAGATGTGCTTGGTCTTTCTCTTGCAGCAGAGGGGCCCATGCGGGCTCTTCCCCCCGGTTCATGGCTCTTGAGAAAATCCGGCTGGGCTGGTAAGGTTTAGAAAGATTTCAGGTGCACCAGCGGCAGACTTTCAGCAAAGTCGATAGTGCCAACCAGGATCACAATCGGGACTGTCTTTTTTCCAAATCTCTCCTGATTGGCCGGGTTGATAATCTTTTGAAGTCATCTTTTCTGGCTCCCAAGGCAGTCAGTTGCTTTTTAGGCCCCTGAGGCCGCGTGTCGCGGTTGAGACGCTTCCCTCGGATTGCAGTCCCTGCGCACGTGCACTCGGCTTGTTGACTTCGGTCCCGCCAGTGCCTCCACGCCACCCGTGTGTCCTCCCACCGTGCAGGGACCCGAACCAGCGCTGCTATCCCGCCCGCGGCGCCGCCGTCCCCGCCGCGATCTTTCCTGTCCCCGCCATCCCCAGCAAGGGTTGTGCAGTGTGTCGGCCAAGCGCTTTCTGGCGGCCGGCCCGGACGGAGAGATCAAGGCCGGCCCCGTGCAGCGCGAGCGCTTCCTGCATTGGGCCCAGTGACAGGGCCTCACCCCCCTAGGCGACGACTGGATCGAGGCCTTCCACTGCCCCGCCTGCAACAGCGTGCTGTACTGGCGACTCCAGCGCGGCCCCGGCGGCGAGCTCAGCCTGCTGCCCCTGCCTGCTGGCGTCCTGGCTCAGCTGCAGCGGCGAACAACACTCCGCTGAGCCTGATCCCCGAACTGCTGGCAACATGCATTTGACCTGAGCGCGACCTCACATCCTTGAGCACCACTTCCAGCCCAGCCTCTGCGACGGGCACATCCCGATCCCAACCCTTGCCCACCAGGCGCAAGGAGCTGGTGATCCTCACCACGGCAGGCTGGGCCTTGTTCACGGTGTTCGTGCTCACGGTGATCGGGGGGCTGCTGCCCCTCCAGCTCCGTAACCTCGCCTGGAGTCAGAACATCTCCAGGTTGATCGTGGATGCCGGCTCCCTCGCCCTAGTGGGTCTCTGCCTGGTGCGCTACGGCTCCTACCTGCGGAGTAGGGATCTGCCTGCAAGGCAGTCGAGTGCCAGACCATCAGGCTTCACCAAGTCCAGTTCCGGCCAGAACAACCAGCGTGCGTTGCCCCTGGATCAGTCGGCCCGGGACAGGTTGGCCATGGAGCGCAACAAGCTCTGGGTCCGTCGCATGGCCATTGCCGGGGCACTGGGCATGTTGCTGCTGGCACCGCTGCAGGTGGTGATCTTCATGCGCGGGGCGGCCGCTCTGGATCTGGAGTTCACCAAGGCCACCCTGCAGCAGCGCCAGCAGTTCCAACAGCTGGAGTCGGCCCTGAGGGACGCCCCGGCCGAGCGCCTGCGCCAGGGTTGGATCCAGCTGAAGAAACTGGATCCAGCCAACCTGCCCGCCACCCTGCCAACCCCTGCCAGCCAGCTCGACGACCTGATCGCCGAGGCCAACCGCAACCGCGACAGCTCTCTGCAGACTCTGCGCGGCCAGGCCAGCAGCGCCCGCTTTGCTCTCGGCCGCGACAGCCTGCGCGTGCTGCTGGCCTCTCTGGTGTATGCCTGGGCGTTCTGGGCCTTCTTCCGCCGCGCCTGATGGCTTCCAAGCTTCTGCAGTCCGTTCCTCAGGAGTGGCGTCCGGCACACTGGCTGCCGGCCCTGCGCCAGCAGCTCCACCACCATGCCGGCAACCGCCGCTCGCTCTGGTTGCTGCTCGCGATGCTGCTGTTCAGCTGGACGGCGCTGCAGTTCACCTGGGCCGATCTGTCACCGAATGTGCAGGTGCTCAACCTGCTGGTGTGGTTCGGTTGCCTGATCGCCCTAGAAGATCAGCTCCCCGCCCTCTGGCCCCGGCCCTCCAGGCTCTCGCTGCTTGCTGGTGGCGGCCTGCTGGGCGCGATCCTCTGGCGGGGCAGCTGGATCACCAGTGATCACGACCGCTTCACCTATCTGTTGCTGCCCCTGCTGCTGGTTGGGCTGGCCCTGCTCAACCAGTCCGGCCGGCGGCTGCGCCTATTTGTGGTGCCCCTGCTGATCACCGTGCTGTTCCCGCTCGGGCTGCGGCTGCTCACCCTCGCCGATCATCTCCAAGGCATCACCACCACGCTCAGCTGGCTGATCCTGGCGGGGCTCGGCTTCAATCCCCTGATGAGCGGCAACCAGATCAGCCTCCCCACAGGCGCCGTGTCGATCGCTGGCTACTGCACCGGCGTGGATCAGCTGGCGATCTGCCTGGTGGTGGCGGTGATTTTCCTGCTGGTGTTCCCGCTGCGCCGCCGGCCGCACCAGTTGCTGGCCCTGCTGGTGGCAGCCGCTGCCGCCCTCGCGGTCAATGCTGTGCGCATCGCCATCCTGGCCCTGCTGGTGGCAGTGCCCGAGCGCGGCGGCATGGCGGCCTTTGAATTTCTTCACGACTCCTACGGCGGCCTGGTGTTCTCCCTGATCGCTGTCGGTATCTTCGGCTGGTTCTACACCCTGCTGGTGGACCGGGAGCTGGCGGATGCATCCCTCCATCAGTCGGGACTCCCCCCCAGCCCATGACGGTCACGCCTGCGTCCCGGATCCTGCAACGCCGAATCCTGGCCGGGCTGAGCGGCCTCACTGTGCTGGGGATGGCCTGGCCCCTCGTGCGTCCCCACCAGCCTCCTCTGCCCGAGCTCCCCGCCCAGCTGCGTCTGCCCGGCGGCTGGAGCACGGCGGTCCCGCCAGCAGTTCCCGCCCCACCGGCGCGGCGCTATCGCCCCCTCGGCCGCCCCACGGCCCTGGGCCCCAGCCTGTCCCTGGTACGGCCGGATGGGCAGTGGCTGCTGCTCACCCCCTTCGCCAGCTGGACAGAGGGGGCCTTCTCGATGCAGGCGGCCCGGGAGGGTATGCCCGCCCTCACCGACAAGCCCCAACAACGCTGCCTGAGCCGCCAGGGAAGCGTGGGCGAAGACCCCCTGCCGGCTTTGATCGGCTGGAATACCCAGCCCCTCTCGGCACCACTGCGCCTCTGGCACACGCTGGTCCCCGTAAGCAACCGCAGCTACTCCTGCCTGCTGATCACCACCAATGCCTCCGGGGTGCTGGACGATTCCGCCGCCGCCCGGGCCCTGCGGGCCCAGCTCAGAGCCAGCGTGTCCTGGCCTGCCCCTCCGGGCCTCTGAATACTTCTTTGCAGCCCGCATTGGTCTTCAGCTTTCACACCAGGGGTTGGCCTACTGGCCCTCCAGGTATGCCAGGCCCACCAAACCCCGCCCAACCAGCACCCCCTGTGACCACCGCGCCACCCCTTCCCGTCCGCATCTATACCCCCGAGAGCGAGCTAGCCCACCCCCGCCGGCTGTGGCGCGAGATGGTGCGCGATCTCTGGGCCGGCCGCGAACTGGCCTGGCGCCTGGCCGTACGCGACATCAGCGCCCAGTACCGCCAGAGCGCTCTGGGGGTGGTGTGGGCCCTGATCAATCCGCTCACCACCACGGCGGTGTGGCTGTTTCTGAGCACCTCGCGGCTGGTGCAGGTGGCAGAAACCGGCATCCCCTATCCGGTGTTCGTGTTCACCGGCACGCTGCTGTGGTCGATCCTGGTGGATTCGTTCAATGCGCCGCTGGGCCAGGTGAATGCCAACAAGCCCCTGCTGGCCAAGATCAATTTCCCCCGGGAGGCGCTGATCATCACCGGCATCTACCAGACCCTGTTCAACGCCGCCATCAAGATCGGCATCCTGTTGCTGGTGTTGCCGTTCGTGGGTGTGCACCCAGGCTGGGGCGGCCTGCTGATCCCCGTAGGGGTCTTTGCCCTGGTGCTCACCGGCACGGCCCTGGGTCTGGCGGTGACGCCCCTGGGGGTGCTCTACGGCGACATCGGCCGGGGTATGGGTCTGATCACCCAGTTCCTGATGTATCTCAGCCCGGTGGTGTTCCCCCTGGCAGCCAGTGGCTGGACGGCCTATCTGATGCGGCTCAACCCGCTCACCCCCCTGATCCTCAACGCCCGCGCCTGGTTCACCGGCCAGCCCCCCCAGTTTCTGGGCGAATGGCTGCTCACCCTTGGGGGTTCCGCCCTGCTGCTGCTGTTGATGTGGATGGTGTACCGGCTGGCGATGCCGATCCTGATCGAGCGGATGAGTGCCTGAACCCAACAGAACAGCACATGTGGTGTCGTCGATGCCTCAGACGACATCGAGGATCTGCCCTGCGGGGTCGCGGCCCTGAAGGAGTCTCCCGACCCTGTTCTCGACTGGGCTGAGCTGCGCGTTGCGCTGCTCGTTGCGGATTAAGCGCTCCGCGTCGAAGGCACTCGCCGCGTTCCCCAAGGTCGATCGGCTGCGGTTGGTGGAGGCGATCGAGCTGCTCTGCAACAACCCAGCTGCCGTCTCCGCCCTCAAGGGTGAATTCGATTGCGGCGCAGCGAACTGCTGATCCTGGTGGTGCGCATCGGCCATCGCCGTGAGGGTGATCGCTGACACGCCCCCCAACACTGCTCTGCCGCACCTGTCTCGATGTCCACCACCGCCAAGCCCCTACCCACCTGAGATGAGCGACGTTCTTGTCAAAGTCGACAACGTGAGCAAGCGGTTCTGCCGCAGCCTCAAGCGTTCCCTTTGGTATGGCGTGCAGGATCTGGGCAGCGAGATCGGCGGCCGTCGCCATGGCGGTGGGAGCGGACTGTGGCAAAGCAGCGCTGATGTGGAGCTGCGGCCAGACGAGTTCTGGGCGGTGAAGGATGTGAACTTCGAGCTGCGGCGGGGGGAGTGCCTGGGGTTGATCGGCCGCAATGGGGCTGGCAAGACGACGCTGCTGAGGATGCTGAATGGGTTGATCAAGCCAGATGCTGGACGTATTCAAATAAGTGGACGGGTAGGTGCTCTAATTGCTTTAGAAGCAGGCTTTAATCCAATACTTACTGGGCGGGAGAATATATTCATCAGCGCATCGGTATTGGGTCTTCAAGGATCAAGCCTCCATCGAATTGTCGATTCCGTAATTGAGTTTTCAGAGATTGGTGATTTTATCGACTCACCAGTACAGTCTTATAGCTCAGGAATGCGGGTAAGGCTTGGGTTTGCAGTGGCAATCCATATTCACCCGGATGTGCTTCTGATTGATGAGGTTCTTGCGGTTGGCGATCTTGGATTTAGGCAAAAAGCCTACTCTGCTATTCATGAGATTATTCGAACTTCCTGTGTTATTTTTGTTAGTCATACTCTTCCCCAGGTTGGAAAGGTATGTACTAAAGGGATTGTAATGAAAGATGGAGCAGTAGCGTGCCAAAGCAATAATATAGCAGAGGTATTAGATGGATATAATGGATTATTTGCAGCAAGCTCAACGCTCAAGATTGCGGGTAGCCTAGGGTCGGTGGATGCAATTCAAATTGTGTCTAATGGCGCAGAGCTGGCAAAGCTTGATTCAGTTGAAATGTTGCAAACTGCATCATCATTCACTTATGAAATCGACTTCAGAAGTCAGTTAATATTCAGTATGAAGGTTTCTGTCCACGAGAAGATTAAGTGTTTTGCTGCTGACATTATATTTGTAGACCAAGAAATGAAAACCATTGCAACGACTTCGTCTCGAGTCGATCATGATCCTTTCAATCAAGATTCAAATGGAAAACATCTTATTCAAGTTGGAATTCCAAAGTTGCCTCTCAATTCAGGTTTGTACTACGTAACCATAGGACTTATAGGCTCTCTTCACACATCTGATGTTCTCAGCGAAAGGCTTGTTGCTCTCGAAGACGTCTTCCGAATGAAGGTTAGAGCCGAGAACTCATTATTTACAGCTACACCAGTCTTAATAGATTCCTCTTGGAGCGTGAAACCTTTGTGATGGATAGATTAGAGTTTATATCTAAATATCTCTCTATAGATTTCGTGGTATTGGCTTTGGCAGCCTATTTCTACCGCCTTATCAGCATAGAATAAGTCGAGACAAGCAAGACAACCGCAAGCCATCATATATCTGATTACTGATTCTGTTTTCCAAATGACTACTGCAGCCGTCTTTGTTCCCGCTAAAGGATCTAGTGAAAGAATACCATCTAAGAATCTGCAGCTATTAGATGGGAAGCCTTTGTTTCTTCATACACTTGAGAAGCTCTTGGCAATTGATGGCATTGATGTATTTCTAGATACTGAGTCGGAAGAGATAATCTACATCGCTTCATACTTAGACAACCTAAAGATACTTAAAAGAAAACCAACTCTTGCATCAAATGCTACCGACGGAAATAAGTTATTTCTAAATGAAGTCAAGAGCTGCGATCATTCCATAATCTGCCAACACTTGTGCACAAGTCCCTTTATTGAAAGTGAAACCATTCTACAGGCAATAAATGCAATTGGAAAACCTTCTCCGTGTGGGAAAAGCTACGACTCAAGCCTCCTAGTTCGCGAGGAGAAGCAGTATATATGGAGAAATGGATTGCCTTCGTATGATATATCTAACATACCCAACAGCATTGATTTGCCATCGACCACTATCGAGACAATGGGATTATATGCAGTTAGCAGGCAAGCTGCCATTTCAACACAAAGGCGTATAGGTAATGTCCCAGCTCTCCTAAAAGCTTCGCCTCTTGAGGCAACAGATGTCAATTGGCCTGAAGACTTCGAAGTTGCACAGTTAATCGCAGCAGGAAAGAGAGAGAAGCAAAGGCAATTGCTTGATAATATGGCCTTGATCCTTTCTTCGGCACTTTTATCTGACTTGCTTGATGATCTTGGATATAAGAATCAAATAATTAAGGGACTTGGCCATTGTTCAGTTGACAGAGCTCAATTGCTTGGCTGGGCAAAGACCCTCAAGCTACGAAGAATTGATATAGATGATGACTTTAGGCAGATATATGACGCCCTAAACCACTACAAAACCTTAGTTCCTGGAGATGTTATATGCGTTGAAAACGAGGAGGCCGAGTATGCTTATTTTGGGGAGCTGAATGCAAATATGGCGATCAGGCAGGGTGTGAAGGGGGTCATAGTGGGTGGCAAGACACGTGATAGATCAGATGTGCAGAGGACAGGCTTACCAGTGTTTTCATCAGGTTTTACATGTCAAGATGTGCGCGGCCGAGCCGTGATGCACTCAATGAACCAGAATATTGTTGTCAACGGGGTCTATATTTCACCTGGCGATATGATATTTGCTGACAACGAAGGAGTTGCTGTAATTCCTAAGAAACTGATCACGGAAGTATTTAGGCATATTAATGATAGATTTAAAAATGAGAGAAACATTGTTTCTGATATCGCGTCTGGTGTCACTGTATCCGATTTATTGCGAAATCGAGGTAACTTCTAGTTCTTGCGATTGGCCAGCGCCAGAGGCGTTCATCAACATACTTTGTTGACCAACAAGTCTATGGAAAGCCAGAGTGATTCACGAGAGGCCATCCAAGCTATTCGTGAACAAGTCTTTGTTAATGACAAGAATTCACTTCAACTTTATGGATTAAGAGAGCTCTAAGGTAAAGAACATCTAAGCTAAAAGTATCTCGCTGTACCGATAGCTATGACTCCTTGGCAGGGCTGAATCATTTTGACTTTACCATACATGCCTAAAACAAACTTAAAAGGCTGACTATCACTATTACAACTGACAACGTTGGTCTTGGTCTCCTTAAGACCTTTGCTGCGGGTTCCCTGTTTACTAGTTCTATCCTTAAGCGCTCTTGCAAAAGTGAAACCCTTGATCAAGGTGCTTATCAAGCGTCTCTTGATCGGCTTGAGATGGGCAGAGGCCGAATCCTGGATGAGCCGAGAATGATCTCATAGAGCGACCCATTGAAGCTTCTGAATCCAAAACCAGACCAAAGCAGCCTTGCCGAACTTCAAGGGACCTCGCTCCTTTAATCATCACTATCCCTAGTCAGAAAACTCCGCCTAACTACTTTCAAGGTGAATGAGCTTTCAACCGCTTATCAATTCCTCATTTAAGATCATACGGGCAATAAACTCCCTAAAGACTTCATTCAGCAGCTATTTTGCCTCATTATCGCTAAATGATGAGATTAAGTACATTGCCAAGAAAAGACACTTACAATATCTATGGAATCCTGATAGGGTTGTCAAAGATCCTGTAGAGTTTCAATCGACGGCAGTATTATTCGGATCTGGCGAATCAGTAAATAAGTACCACTCTTATTTTCATCGGTCAGATAGCTATTCTGAGTCTGCGCTGAAGCAAGTTTTTGACACTAGTTACATTGTTCATCTCAATACTACAGTATTCTCGGGTATACCCTGTCATCTGGCGCTTTTTGAAGTTCCGGCCAATCGCTACTGGCGTGGAGTATTCAATGAACTCTTTGAAGAAGGTTGTCATCTAGAAAGCCTAGGTCCAGACTCTGCTCTAGTTTTCACCCATTGTTACTTAGATAAGCTTGATGATTATATCCGCTCTGATATTTCACCCAACACGTGCTTGCTGCCTCAGATGTTAATTTATCCACCAGCTTACGAAGGGCGTTATGGGCTGATGATCTTCAAATTAATTTTTTTCTTTCATTCATTCGTCTCAAGAGTTAGCTTGCTTCCTCGAGCTCTATGGTATAGAGGCTCATCGGTGCGTGCAGTTTGGCTTTTGGCCTTGGCTGGATATAAAGTAATTTATATGGTCGGTTTCGACGGAAGCACAAACTTCTTCTATTCGGACTCTAGTAAATGGCCCAAGCTTGGCCCATTAAGAGCCTTGCGTGAATATCTTAGTGCTACCCAGATTGAAATCATGGCAGCGGGTAGAAAAACATCTAAAAAAGGCTTGGGAGACAGCACGCTGCATCCTTCAGTGAATCCAGATTTATTTAAATATACTTGCCCCGCCATCGTTGAGCTTATAGCGAGAATGTTTAGAGTCAAACTAATTTATTTGTAAAGAATGTTGCCTGATAATCTGCTCCCGGCTTTTGATGCTCGTTGTGAAGCCAATCTCTCGTTACCGGTTTTTATTGGTATTGATGGAAGAGAGCGAGCTGCTGCCAATGTATTGATCGACAGCTTGATCCAGAACAGTTCTAGCCTGCTTGCAATTCACCCATTAGTTACGACTCAATTACAAGCCCTAGGCCTCTACTATCGTGCCCGAAATCCTAAGCAGAGCACAGACTTTTCTTTCACAAGGTTTCTTGTGCCTCACTTGATGGGGTACCAGGGCTGGGCTATCTTCATGGACTGCGACATGCTATGCCGCGGTGACATCACTAATCTCTGGGCCCAGCGAAACGACAAGTTTTCAGTACTTTGCGTGCAGCACGATCACCAGCCAAGTGAATCATTAAAATTTCTCGGAGAAGTTCAGAGCGCCTACCCTAAGAAAAATTGGAGCTCCCTAATGCTGATCAACTGCAGCCGTTGTGCCGCACTTACCCCTGAGTACGTCAACACAGCATCCGGGCTCGACCTTCACCGCTTTCACTGGCTCAGCGGTGACCATGAAATAGGTGCTATTCAAGGCGGCTGGAACCATCTTGTCGATGTACAAGACCCAGCTCTTGCCGAGGGCTCGCCCCTGTTGCATTGGACCCTCGGTGGTCCCTGGTTCCGCGAACAGCGCACCATGGGCGGCCCCCTTGCCGCCGAGTGGTTCGCCGCCCGCGACGACGCCTTCAGGCTGTACGACTGATGGGCCCTGCCCTCGATTGTTGGACTGCCAGCACGGATTGAATCCCGTTGAATCCCGGCCCCCTGCTGGATCGCTATGCATGGCGATTAACCTTTCAACAATCCTGCGGTGAGTGCAGCAACGTTCGTAGAAGAGTTCACGCAAGGGGGTTCAACGCGCGGGTGCGTCGGTTTGCTTGATTAAGATTCCCTGTGAGATAGCAGAGTTGGGCACATTAACGATCTCCCGCTGGTTATACACACTGAGCTTCTCCAGCTCCCTCAATATTCACTGTGCAGCTCCACCTTCACGTTGAGTAGCGCCTCTGTGATTGGTGTAGCTCAGGAGGACCATTGAACTTCTACGGATGGTGAACAGGAGCAGTGAGGGGGATGACTGCCTGGAAACTGATTGCGCAGTTCCGTTTATCCACGATGAACCCTGACCGCTGAATGCGCAACTCGGCGATCGGAGATTGATGAGCAGAAAGGCAGAGACGCTGGTGTGGTTCAGCAGTTGGCTGCTGACGACTCCTCAGCCTGGTCGCCGTTCATGAGTTCCAGCGGCTCCTCGGGCTCCGGGATCTTGGCCATGGTGGCCTGAGAAAAGAAGCGCTGGCGTTCCAGCTGCCATTCCTCCAGCTGCTCCAGCAGCTGTCTGCCAACCAGGCCCGTGATCGCAGCGTCGTTGAGGAAAGTCTCAACCACGTTGGTGCGTCGCTTGATCACCGCGCTGTCAAGCGCACCACGCGGTGTGACGTTGAGCCACTTCAGCGGGTTGGTGCTCCAAACCTTACGCAAGTGCTCCTACGGGAAGTCCCGGATCGCCAGCACCTCGTCACGGGCGGCCTCCATCACGGGCACCGCTTTCATGACCGCTGCCACCATGTCCTGGCCAGCCTTCGGGACGTGGGAGAGCAGGTTGCACAGGAAGTGCACCCGGCACAAGCTGCGCAATGTAACGCACCTCTCGGTGCGACGCCAGCTGCAGCCCTGGAACATCCGCTTGATCGCCGCAGTCAGGCCCAGGTAGGTGTATGAGATCACCAGCCGGGTGACAACCAGCGAGGCCTCGCTCTTAGAGCGAGCTGAGGAACTGACGCCAGAAACCCTCGGCCTCGCTGTCGCGCACGGCGATGCCGAGCACCTCGCGGTAGCCGAGGGCATCGATGCCGATCGCCACCACCACCGCAAGGGAGCACAGCAGCATGCTGCGGCCTAACTGGCTGTGGTCGAGCGGCCGGCCCAGGAACCCTTTCAGAAGTTGCCCACCTTGGTGGTGAACACACGTTGCAGTAGCCGCTGCGGTGGATGGAGCGCTGATCGGGGCAGCGCTCTTGGAGCTGGGCTCCGGTCAGGGCAGAAACTCCACCCTCCAACAAGTCCTAGAAGCCGCGGCCCACGATCTCCCGGATCAGGACGCCAGCGGTGGTGCCCTCCATGAGCTGAGCCAGCTCGGAGGCGCCACTATGGGATAGGGTTATGGTCTGTGTTTGGTTTGGTGGTATCGCTGAGACCAGGGTCAGAGACCGACCCACCCATTGCCACAGCTGCGATCAGAGGGAGGCGAGCCGTCAGCCGCGGCTACGCCAAGCCTGATCCTCCCGAGTTACACCACACGATAAAACTCCGCTTCGTTGAGATCTAGCATTGCCGGTTGCTACTGCTTAACTTAGTGGCTTCGAGATCAGCCCCTGGAGTCGTTGTGGATGCTATCTCTGGAACACCACATCATGCTCTTCTAATTGGGCGCTCAGGAACGACCAATTGCTTTCGTTAATTGGCACTTAATTCGTCACGTTTGGCGGGGATCACTTTGGCATGTAAAATTTTTAAGGTTGTCTTTTGCTCATGGTGGCCTCACGGCGACTTGCACGGCTGATCGCGCCCCTTCCTGATTTTAAGGAGCAGCTTGGCTATAGGCTTTCGGGAGAAAGTAGTAGACATAGAACTTTCCGTGACCGCTACAAGGGTGAGAGATGTTTCATCATTGGCACTGGCCCTTCCTTGAACTCTACTAATCTTGAAGCGCTTTCAGGTGAGTACACTTTTGCAGTTAAGTCATATATATTCTCTGGAATTGAGCACTTCAATCTTTCACCAAGCTTTTTTTGCTGGTCTGATCGAGGCACTTTGATCAAAAGCCTGCCTTATCTACTTCCTTTAATCCCTGAGGGAATGACTTGCTTCTTCCCCTTTGCAGTTCGCGATCAGGTGAATCACTTTCTTGGATCGGGTAGACGAAATATCTTCTTTATCCGTGATATTTATGAGTGGAATGTACATCGTGGTCTCTTCTCTGCAGATCCAACAGACCTGCTGCATTGCAGCGGATCCGTGATCGTCGACTATTGCATTCCCTTGGCAATCTATATGGGCTTCAAGCAGATTTACCTAGTGGGATGTGATAACTCGATTGGCCCTAACGGTGTTCGTCATTTCGATGGCCGGCGAGAGCCTTTGTCTGGAGTAAGTACCCCATGGGATATTATAACGCAGGCGTACCAAGTTGTTGCTGGTTATGCTTTAGACCATGGTATTCAAATCTTTAATGCTACAATTGGTGGAGAGTTGGATGTTTTCCCTCGGGTTTCTCTTCAAGACGTTGTTCTCGATTCGGCGGTCTTGCGCTGAGTTCCCGCTCGGTTTGTAGCGGTATCCATTGCTCAGCCTCCATAATTGAGGATTGCTGTCAGAATATTTCCTTTGCCTCTCGCCATCAGTTTTTCTCCACCGAAATGTTGAGTCTTGCCATCAGGTGAGTATTGGCCTGGTTTGTGCCTCTCCTACCGTTCCCCTTGCCGATAGCCCTAATGTTGCTGTGGGGTGCAAACTGAGGTTTAATCAGGTGGAAGCGCGTGGTTGCGGTTTGTCCCTGCCGCTCACTCAACCCGGCACCAACGGATTTGCCTGCCCATTGGGTTTGCCATTTACCTCCCCCGCGAACCTTCCGGCTGCTTGTTCTCTGATCGGGCACTCCGCAGACCTCGCGATGTCCACCCCCGCGAAACCCCTGCCTACTTGAGATGAGCGACGACGTATTAGTGAGGGTGGAGAACGTGAGCAAGCGGTTCTGCCGCAGCCTCAAGCGTTCGCTCTGGTATGGCCTGCAGGACCTGGGCAGTGAGATTGGCGGTCGCGGCCATGGCGGGGGAAGAGGACTGCCGCAGAGCAGCGCTGATGTACAGCTGCGACCAGACGAGTTCTGGGCGGTGAAGGATGTGAGCTTCGAGCTCCGACGAGGGGAGTGCCTGGGGTTGATCGGAAGAAATGGAGCAGGCAAAACAACTCTCCTCCGGATGCTGAATGGACTAATCAAGCCCGATACAGGAAGCGTCCAAGTCAATGGTAGTGTTGGCGGGGTAATAGCCTTAAGTGCTGGGTTTAATCCAATTCTAACTGGACTGGAAAACATCAAAGTTCAGGCTTCTCTCTATGGAATTAAATCAACTCAGTTGAGGCCAATGATTGATGAGATAATCGACTTTGCTGAAATTGGTGACTTTATCAACAGTCCAATACAGACCTATAGCTCTGGAATGCAAGTCAGACTAGGCTTTGCCATTGCAGCATCTCTTTCCCCGGATGTTGTACTCCTAGACGAAGTTCTTGCAGTTGGCGACGAAACCTTTCAATTAAAGTGCCTTTCTAAAATATCTCAATTCGCTGTCGAGGGCAAGGCACTCATTCTTGTCTCACATCAAGCAATTCATATTGAGAGAATGTGTTCATCATGCTTACTTCTTAAACGGAATCACCCTTATGAATTGTACGACGAGCCAAGGCAAGCTCTTCAGGCAATGAGAACACTATCAGAATTAGCACCAAGCATAAACAATGATGATGAATCTAATCCTGATATTCACTTTCCTCCAGGACGCCGGATTAGTGTAAAAGATATACGATTCAATGACAATGTGATTTCCTTGATGATAAAAGCCGACGCAATGGGAAGTATTGATGCGTATGTCAGTTACACTATATTTAGCCACAATAAACAAGTTGTCAGTCAAACAACAAAGAACATACAGACATTCATAATCAGAGAAGAGTGGACAGACCTTTCATTCAGCTATCCTGTCTACCTTCCTGCTATTCTGTCGGATTTAATGGTATCATTGAGCTTTTGGTCTTTAGCTGACGGACTTCCATTGATATGGATCAATAATCTTCACATCGAATCTCATAACTTATCGTCAAATCTTATCTCTGTACAGGCAAAAGCTTAACTTCGTACCATGCCAGCCAGTTTTAATTCAACAGGACATTGCAACTCACGCCTTGAGTTAATTTCAGATCTATTGAATAGAAATTCTTCAACTTGCATTCTTGAGATTGGCGTTTGGAAAGGAGATTTGACAGAATACTTATTGGAAAATGTACCAACAATATCTAACTTCCATCTTCTTGATCCTTGGGAAAGTCTTTCCAATTGGAACAAACCTTACAATATAAGTAATGACGATTTTCAAGCAATATACGAGCAGTGCATGAAACGTCTTCAGCCCTATAGCAAAAAGGTTACTGTCCACAGGTCAACTTCATTAGAAGTTCGTGCCTCTTCTATGCCGAAGTTCGACACCATTTATATTGATGGAGATCATACACTACGAGGTATTACAATTGATCTTCTTAAAGCCAAGGAGCTTGTAGCAAAGAATGGTATCATTATATGTGACGACTATTGCACAAATACTGTATACCAACATGGCATGGACTATGAGCCAACATTCGTTCACCCATATGTTGATTACTTTTGCGAAGCAAATAATTGGAAATGCATACCTCTTCAATTTAATCAGCTACTGATCGTAACGTCAGACCCATTTGATGTAAGCCGGCCTAAGCCCGCTGTTCTGCCGCTGCTTATAGACGTAGCAACTATGAGCCCAAAGACATTTCTAAATCGAATCACCGATTTCTTGGCTAGAGTTATGGGATAAACTGACTGCAATGAGTTTCAAGAAAGTGCTTTCAGCAACTAGCAATAGTCCTATGCTTAACAAACTACGTTTATTCTCCCAAGCTTTATTCGCTACTTCTGCGCATCATGAGATTACTGTAAACTACAGCAAGACATTTAACATTATTTTCATTCATATCCCGAAGAATGGGGGGACCTCTGTATGTCGATTGCTTGAAATAGCCAACAGCAATCATCATACGTATCAAGAGTATCACGCATCGAGCTTTAGAGTAGAGCACCCGCTGGTACAAACTTTTGCAATAGTTCGAAATCCAATCGATAGGTTTATTTCATTGTATAAGTACGCGAGAATGCCCGTCAGTTATTACCATAATAACATATCTCCTGAACTAGCAAAGTATGGCAAGCATCAAGACTATGAGGTCCTTCGTGAAGTACCAATTGATAGTGCCGTCAAGCTTTTGCTTGAAGGTAAGCTAAAGCACGACGCTTCATGGCTTCATTGGCAGCCTCAAGTCCATTGGTTAACTAGCGCGTCGAGTAAGCAAGTTGGGGTTAACCGCCTAATTAGACTTGAAGAGCTTCATTCACAGTTGCCCCTTGTACTTGGGAAGACAAAGTTTTCTGTTCCAGTGATCAATAATAGCTATTCAAAGGAAAATATTGTGCTGTCAAGTCAGTCAGTGAAAGCACTACGGGAATATTATGCCGATGATTATTCTATTTTGGGATACAAATAAGTGCAATGTATGCGTCGTATTCAGTGCTGATAAGAACTTTCAATTCTGAGATAACACTAAATGACTGTTTAGCAGGGGTTTATGCGCAGACTCGACAACCTGAACAGGTTCTTGTTGTAGACTCTGGATCCACAGATCGAACATTAAGCATCGCTTCAAGCTTTCCTGTCATCATTCATGAATTAAATCGTTTAGAGGAATTCAACTATTCCCGAAGCCTTAATTCTGGACTCAACCTGCTTGCTAGTAACTATACATTGATTATTAGTTCACATACTGTTTTACTTGGCAGCGAGGTAGTTGATCAAATGATATCACGATTAGAGTCGAATCAATTGTTTATCGGAGCATACGTTGTCCCAGATAGTTATGCTAATTCAAAGCAGGTAGACTGCGTGTGCATTAATCGACATAATTTCAATGGTTGGAACGGATTGTGGAACACATGTTCACTCATCAACCGTTCCTACTGGACTCGCTACCCATTCTCAGAAGATGTATGGGCAGCTGAAGATCAGCATTGGGCAGCCGTGTGGTTTCAATTTAATCATGCTTTATCAACTCTGCGACTTGAGGGTCTAGCAGTCGTCAACCTTAATCCAAGAATAAGATACTCATGGAAGCATTGCTCTGAGTATGTATCTATAGCGATCAATTCCTTTCCTCAAGGACATCCAATTACCAATGAATTGAGCGCCATTGGGGTAAGCTTGTTTAAGAGAATTAGGCAGGGCATCCCAATTCGAGGTAATCTTAGATTTCTTTGCGCTCTCTGCTTGGTTTTGCACAGGCTAAAAGTGCTTAGATTTGCCTCCTGCTACCATAGCGGTCCTCCAAAGCTGATTAGATGGCTGTTCACTGACGCTTAGAAAAGTCTTGTGCGTCGAGATTGCACCTGCTTCCTCTGTCCTGCAATCTTTGAAACTTCAACCAGGCTACTTCGGCCAGGCTTCTCCACTACCACAGCTATACTGATGTAAGACTGTATGTATGACAGTCTTTCTGATCCCGTTAATCTGCTCCCCAACAGCTGACCCCTCCCTCTTTAGATTTCTCGGCTTCGTTCAATGGTTTGCGTGGGTAAGCTATGGTTGGTGACTATCTGGAATCTACAAACCGTCTTCAGGCTGCTGAATATTCTTCATGGTGACCGTACCCCTAAATTGGGGATGATTCAGTTATTCGTGGGTATTAGCTTGTGGTAAAGCTTTATATGGCTTCTTATGCGCTAGGAGCTTGTCGCCCGTAGATCAAGTCCATCCTCTCCACAGACGCCCCTGATTCTCAGATCCCTGTTACCGCAATGGATCTAGGCAAGGCAATGGGGCATGAGCAACACCTTCTGCCCCTGGAATCCCGAGCATACGCTGCTCCTGCTTCCCTCACCGGTGAACTGGCTGCCGGAGAACCATCTGTGTTCTTCCTGCTCGATCTGGTCGTTGAGCTGGATCTGGGCGAGATCCACGCCTACTACGGCCAGAGGGATCCGCGGGGTGAGAAGGCCTACGACCTGCGGATGATGGTGGTGCTGATCCTGTACTCCTACTGCGTCGGGCTGCCCAGCTCGCGCAAGATCGAGAAGGCCTGTTGGGAGGACGCGGCGTTCCGGGTGCTGACCGGCAACCAGCAACCGGAGCACAGCCGGATCAGCGACTTCCGCCGCCGCCACCTGAGCGCCCTGGCTGGATTGTTTGTCCAGGTGCTCAAGGTCTGCCAGAAGGCGGGGTTGGTGAGCCTGGGCCATGTGGCGCTGGATGGCACATAATTCCGGGCCAATGCCAGCAAACACAAGGCCATGAGCCACGAGCGCATGCTCAAAAGCGAGCGGTAGCTGGGGGCTGCGATGGGTGCTCTGCTGCGCAGGGCCGAACTGATCGATGCCCAGGAGGACGGCCAATTCGGCAAGGGCAAACGAGGTGATGAGCTGCCCAAGGAACTGCAGCGTCGCTCCAGCCGATTGGAGTGGATCCGCAAGGCCAAGGCTGAACAGGAGGCAGCAGAAGCTGAGGCCAGTGGCGATGAGCCGCGCAGCAAGCGAGCAGCCCGCCGCAGCCGTGGTGCGCGCAAGCGTGCGGATGACGCTCAGAAGCTGGCGATCGAGAAGGCAGAAGCCGCGCACCTGGAGCTGAACACCGTTGCCGCAACTGCTGAGAGCGATCCGCTGGCGATGCCAGCCCGTACACTCCCAAGCAACACAGCCGGCAACCCCAGGCCTTCCGCCCAACGGAACTTCACTGACCCCGACAGCCACATCCTCAAAGGTGGTGACGGCTGGATCCAGGGCTACAACTGTCAGGTTGCAGTCGATGGCGATCACCAGGTGATCGTGGCGATCGGTGTGAGCAACCAGGCCAGCGATTCGGTGCACCTGCTGCCCATGCTGGAGCGGATCCAGGCAAACACCGGACAGCTGCCGGATGCCTTGATCGCCGACGCCGGGTACTGCAGCACCGCCAACCTGGAAGGCTGCGAGGACAAGCAGCTCAACGCATACATCTCCACGAGCCGGCAGCACAACGGGCATCGGCCAAGACCATCGCGGGGGCGAGCGCCTCGAGACCTCGATGCCCGCGGCCGGATGGATTGAAAGCTCAGATCCAAAGCCGGTCAGACCGTTTACGCCCTGCTCAAGACGGTCGGGGAGCCCGTGTTTGGGCAGATCAAAGGAGCCAGACGACTGGATCGCTTCCGGTTGCGAGTGCTTGAGAAGATGAACGGGGAGTGGGCACTGATGGCCACAACCCACAACATCCTCAAGCTGTTCAGGGCAACGATGCTGGCGGCCTGAGGGCCTGGTTCAGATCGCCACGGCTGCGGTCGGGTAAGTCCGACTTCAACGGAGCTCAATCACTGCCGCCGAAGCACGGTGCAACATGCGACACGCTTCTAGGCCCGATCCAGCAGATCAGAAAAGAGCTTGTCCGGCGCTGGGTTGAATATCCCTGTCCGACCATGCTGAGCCAGAGCCTGCCCTGGATCTTCACCATGCATTCCGACGACCCGATTACTGGTGCGTCGCCGAAGGCCTCACATCGGAAACCCAAGTAGCCAGCAGCGTCTGCCTCTCCCAGTTCTTTGCCCAGCTGCTGCGCCAGCGCCTGCCCGCCAGCAGCCCGCAGGTGATCCCTTACGGCATCACGCTGCCAACGGCCCAGGCCAGCTTCTCGGATCAACCGTTCCGCGTGGTGTATAGCGGCCGCATGGTGGAGCGCCAGAAGTGCATCCATCAGGTGGTGCACACCCTCATCCACGCCTGCAGGGTCTCTAGGCAGATTGAAGTCAACCTGAGCGGCGACGGTCCAGACTGAGCAACCTGCGAGCAGCTTGTTCATCAGGGCGGCCTCGCCAACCGAATCCACTTCCACGGTCGCGTTCCCCCCGAGCAGGTGCAGCCGCTGCTGCAACCGAGCCAGGCGATTTTGTTGATTTCTGGCTGTGAAAGCTTGCCTGTGGCCCTGCTGGAAGCGATGACTGCTGGGGTGGTGCAGTTGGTGCGGGCGATTGAGAGCGTTAAGCCGGAGCTGGTGCACCATGAGCAGACAGGGTTGCTGGTGGGAAATGATCCAGCTGAGGCGGCTGCTGCGCTGGCGGGACAGAGCCGTGACCCAGACCTTCGGCAGCGCTGCTCCATCCAGTCACGCGCACTGGTCGAGGCGGACTATGGCGCAAACCAGTGCTTTGGGCGGTGGCTTGGGGTGATGGAGAAGCAGCGGGGCCATGCACGCATGCCTTTCCCGATCCGCACCACTGATCTACAGCGGCTGCTTCCTTTGGCCGATCCAAGCTTTCAGAGCTAATACCCCACACAGGCATCCCGCTGGAGCCGGCTGCATCCGCTGCGGTTGCTGGGGCGGCGGGGCGTGGACCGAATCACGAAGGCATCATGAGGTCAGCTGGCAGGGAGTGAATTTCCATCACTGAGCTTGCGGGGGCTCTCGAATCAAACCTATGAGGGCTTGCGGCATCTGGCAATCCGCAAACACCGCGGCATGAAAGAACAGGTTCGCCTTCTGATTGAGCGGGAGGTGCGCTACGCCCAGGTGGGCGCTGTGGACCGCGCCCGCCACTGGTGCTAGCTGCTGGCCCGGCGCCATTTCCCCGAAATTCCTGCCGACATTCAGGCCGACCGCAGCCGCCATCCTGCCCGTGGCGCCCATGCTCCTTGATGAAGCCTCAGGTGGCCCAAACCCCAGCCACCCACCATGAAGGAGTAACAGGCCGCTTGAAATGGCACCGGAACTTCGTTTTGGCTCCGGTAATGGCGGTAGTCCGGCTATTTCTGCAGCCTCCGGCCCAGAGTTTTTTCCTGTTCGACCCGCGCGGTACAGGAGAATCCACGTGGCCAGGCCGGAGCGGCTGGGGCAGCGGATCGATGCCGATCCAGCCGTTCACACCAGCCCGTGCAGGAGCGGCCGGGTCTTTGCCTCGTGCTCACGGGCTCCAGCGCAGCTTGCGCGCGCTGGGTTGGCGCTTGGTTTCGCCGTCCATGCCACCGCTCATGGCGTCTGAGCTCGGCCCACCCTTTAATCTGGGGCAGGCCCAGGCGATTGGCCTGGTGCCCCTGATCTGGCAGGCCATCAACCAGATGAGTCGAGGGCATCCACCTGCGGCGGGGTAGCGCCCCTCCGAGTGGGTGGCTCCTGCGCTTGCCCTTGCCAATGGGGCGCAATATCCAGAGCGCCAAGCCAGGTCTGTCCGAGGGCGGGCGGCGCTGTCCCGCAGGTTGACGATCGACAAGGGGCAATCCTTAGACCTCTCAAAGCCGTATCTACCGAGCAGCGTTGATTCTCTGGCTATGTCCATCCGCACCCTGCCCACCACTACCGTCGGGGAGCCGAAACCCAATGCCCAACGCAATTTCACTGACTCAGACAGCCACAAACTCAAAGGTGAGGACGGCTGGATGCTGGGCTACAACTGCAAGATCGCGGTCGATGTTGGCCACCAGACCACCGTGGTGGTTGGGGTCAGCGACGAGGCCTCTATCCAGCACTATCGCTTCCTGTTTGCGGGGCCCTAGAAAGTGCCTGATATTATTGGATTCAAATGACCATCAACGCAACACCGGCAAGCTGTACGGGGCCGCCATTCCAGCAACTTTAGGGCGAGAGTACCGCTCGGCTCGGCCCAGACCCGATACTGAGAACAGCGCTCAGAATTCCAACAAGGAATGGGGAGAATGTTCCGTCTTCAGAAATGTGCTATAAACTCCTAGGCTGGAATTTCAGCATCCGTTAACCCTTACCGAATTCCGTTCGTCACATCTTGTTATTCAGAATATGGCCGCTCTTAAAGTTGCATTGATCACCGGCATCACGGGCCAGGACGGCAGCTACCTGGCCGAACTGCTGCTGGAGAAGGGCTACAGCGTGCATGGCATCAAGCGGCGGGCGAGCAGCTTCAACACCACGCGGATCGATCACCTGTATCAGGACCCGCACGAGCTTGATCAGCGGCTCACCCTGCACTACGGCGATCTGACGGACAGCACCAACCTGATCCGGATCATCCAGCAGGTGCAGCCGGATGAGATCTACAACCTGGGTGCCCAGAGCCACGTGGCGGTGAGCTTCGAGGCGCCGGAATACACGGCCAACAGCGACGCCCTCGGCACCCTGCGGATCCTGGAGGCCGTGCGGATGCTCGGCCTCAGCCAGAAAACGCGGATCTACCAGGCCAGCACGAGTGAGCTCTATGGCCTGGTGCAGGAGATCCCCCAGAAGGAGAGCACGCCGTTCTACCCGCGCAGCCCCTACGGGGTTGCCAAGCTCTACGCCTACTGGATCACGGTGAACTACCGCGAGGCCTATGGCATGTATGCCTGCAACGGCATTCTGTTCAACCACGAATCGCCGCGGCGGGGGGAAACGTTCGTGACCCGCAAGATCACCCGGGGGCTGGCCCGGATCGATGCGGCGCTGGACGAGTGCCTTTACATGGGCAATCTCGATTCCCTGCGCGACTGGGGCCACGCCCGCGATTACGTGGAGATGCAGTGGCGGATGCTGCA
>Ga0208202_1000015_pt1 | contig 36978 bp, 26 predicted proteins | sample LakMenEpi27Aug08_FD_150738 | JGI IMG/M metagenome (GOLD analysis project Ga0208202, IMG submission 150738) | Freshwater microbial communities from Lake Mendota, WI - 27AUG2008 deep hole epilimnion (SPAdes) | ecosystem: Environmental > Aquatic > Freshwater > Lake > Epilimnion/Euphotic zone ... | reverse complement strand
CCTGCCATGTTCCACCAGAGATTTAACGTAATTGACAACATCTCTATCGGTGTTCGAAGGGTTCGATACGTGACCCACGATCGATAGAGCGCTATGCGATCGTCCAATCAATGCCACTTGCGCTGCCGATGCGATGACACCTTTGAGCTTTTTGTGGCAAGCGTCAAGCGATACGACCCTCTGATGAATGGCCTCCTGCAACTGCTGCCCTGCAAGTTTGACCGATGAAATGTCTAGTTTATTAGAAACCGCACCGATCAAGCTTCTGAGCTCCTTCTTGGCAGATGTGGTCAAGTCCGAGTCGGTCACCTTTGCGATCCCCTTCTTTTTCGTTGCACCGGGGGCTGCGGCACCTGCAGCAAAGGCAGCAGAAGGGGCCAAGGTCAAGCTAGAGCCAAGAGCAATGCCGTGCCCTTGGAACGCGTCGCGAATAGCGACTTGGTTGGCTCCCGCGTTGGCTTGCTCATCAGCCAAAATCATAAAACGTCCGACTTCGCGAAAATACTCCATTCGCTGCGGAGCATTTTTGACCGCATCGACCAGTAGTTTGCCCGCAATCTGTGTCGCTACGAGCAGATTCGATTCGGTCGAAGTGGACATTCCACTGAAAATATTGACGATGGTGTCGTAAAAACATCCGCTGAAAATCTGTGCAAAACTGTGTTCCTCGAAGATCAACTCACCAGGACCACCATTGGCAGGCAAAGACCCCTGCGGCCCCCACTGAAAACTGTTACGAGCTCGCCTCGGTGCCGCAGCATTGATGCCCGGTGCAAACTTGCTAATCCCCTCGGAGATCTCTTCGGCGAGTGTCTCGACGCAATTGCTCTTAGAAACACTCGATAAAATAGCCACCCGCGTCTCTTGATCGTGCAGTGCTGTAATGATTGCCATGCAATCGCCAAATGCTTCGTGGAATGCGTTGACCTCAAAACGACTCGATCCCCAGAAGTCTGGACGAATCGCATCGAGGAAGGCATGCCCGGCCTCATGGGCAACGACATCCGTACTAGCGCCTGAGAAATAAGTCTTAGCCCCAACCTTCTGGTGAAAAAAACTCAAACTCGATCTGTTATAAAACGCATTGAGATCCTGATCTAAGTCTGGAATTACACTGAGCGTGCTCCCAGCTTGCCATCGTGTGAAAGTTCCGAAAATCGATTCCCATGCATCGATCGACGCCAAGGCAGCTTCCCGACACTGCCAGTAAAGAAAGTCAGGTGTTCCCACTTGGTACTGACCCTGTGCTACCGCTCCCTGCACACTGAGCTTAGCTCTGTTAGCTCCTCGGTCGGGCCTAGGTTGAACCACTCGCATCGGCAAGACGTTTTGCACGGAAGGATCATTTGGTATGAAGTGGATTGGCATTTCTTCGATTCTCCTTTTTGATGGCTAAAGAGCTTGTTGATAGGGTAAGCGTAATCGAACCTCCCCTTTTATCAGATTTCTCAGTTCTTTGGGTGTTTTTTGGGTGATAGGACGGGGACTACTAGCACGAAAAAGCCGGGTTTCCGCGCACAGGAATCCCGGCCGAATCCAATCTTCTTAAGGGCCTTGAGGTCCTGCAAACTGGTAAAGGGTGTTGTGGATCGTTCCTTGTACCGCTTTGCCATCGGACGCCTTAAACTTATAACGGATCTCCATCCCCCAACTAGGTTTCATCTGCGAGCTTTCAATCCGAACCGTTTTGGTGTCCTCTAACACGGACGCTCGATCGACCTGTATTGGATGCTGATCGATGTGATCCGAACCGTACTTGGCACTCCGTTTGAGTCCCCACTGCTCGATATGAATATTCGCTACATCGATGGACTTCGGATCGATCGCTTCGCCGAACACCAATTCGATACCACCTTCGACTGCATGCAGAGCCATAGGCAAATGGCTGGGCTTGGACAATTTACGGATCCGATACAAACCGCCCGGAGCTGTCGCGTTGCCAGCCCAAGAAAACATCCCGCACAAATACAAATGATGATCCCCCGGCGAGAATCGACCTCGCATCACCCCGGTCTCAAATGCAGGAATCGGAAGCTCGATCATTCCACCTTGACGCCTCGAACCGATCTGCTCGTGGAGCACCAGATAGACTTTGCCGTAACCATAAGAGAGGTTCAGCAATCCACCCTGCAACTCCCCCCACGTCGGACTATCGACCCAAAGCAGTTCTGCCGGAGACCGATCAAAGGCGTTGGTGATCCAGCACAGCGGGGGCTCCATCGCTTGATCCGACGAGTCGGTCACATCGTGGTAACCAAACATATTCCCATAAAATTTAGGCCCACTTTGCGGATCGATATTCACCCAGTTGATCCGATTCTTAGGATTCCAGAAACCCTCTTGGTCTGTCACGATGAACGAACCGTCTGGATTCAAGCAAACACCATTGGCTGCCCTAAAACCTGTGGCCAAGATATCGGTCTTGGATCCATCAGGAGACACTCTAAGGAGCGTGCCATGCTGTGGAACAACCGCTTTGAGCGCGTGCCTGCCTGATTTCGCATAATAGAAATTCCCTGCTTGGTCGGTCTGAAGCCCCATCGCAAACTCGTGGAAATGCTCAGTCACCTGATGATCGTTGTTAAAGCACTCGATGTAGTCGATCTCATCGTCGGAGTTGAAATCATGCAGTGCAGCGAGTTGATCTCGGCACGTCAAGTAAATCATGTCGTCGACAATCTTCAAACCCAGCGGTTGGTACAAACCTGAAACCATGCGTTTCCAAGTCCACTCGGATTGATCGAGCGACTCTCGCACATGCCAAACATCTCCATCCCACGAACAAACTGCCATCGAACCATCGGAGAAGAAATCCAATCCCGTGAGCCGTAACTGTGCGAACCACGGGTTGGACTCAGGCGACATCATCGTATCGACCGCAAATGCACCTTTTGAAAAGGTTTCCTTCGGACGTGTCTTCAGTACCTGAGCCCACCTTCCGGAATTGTTTCGAGCGCGGGCTAGCAGATCCAGTTCCGCATCCAAATCCGTACTGATCTGTTGATTACCCGGGGTCTCCTGATCCAATCGCTTTGCACACCAAAGTGCAAATCTCTGCGGCTGGTCGTTTGCACCAATCGTAACGGTCAACATTCCATCGCGAATCTTCCAATCCAATCCGTCCGTCTGGCCTTCGAGTCCAAATGCGTGCAAGTCCGTTGCGCATCGCAAAGCATCGGTCGCTAAAGTTTTCGCCTCTTGCTCACTCAAATCGCTAACCCGCAGTTCGATCGGCTGTGCGTGCGGTGCGATGTTGAGGACTCGACCAAAAGCATTTTGGTCGGGGCTGATTTGGATCGAGACAGGAGATTCCAAAATCTGCGCATCGGCAATACTGTACGAAAGAATCGTACGCGAGCCATTGACGAACTGACCGTTGAACTTCCCCCAATTCTTGGGCAATGGTCCATAGCGACGGGAGTCTCGCCCGATGACCCGTGCATTGTCTTCAAACGGATTTTGCGACGACTCAGGACTCGCCCAACCTGGGCCAACGGCGTTAGAAAATACGATGTCTCCGACGATCCGCGGATGGATTCCATGTTCGCCATTGAATTGGATATCCCGCCAATCGATGAACACATCCTTGGGTTTGTCTTTCGCGACTTGCCAGGCGGCTGCCCATCGCAAAGTATCCGTATCAAAGACCATCCACTGTTGTCCACGAGTGATCCCACCAGGTCCTGGGTCGAGCCTCACTGCAATACCTTTGTAAGCGATGTTCAGGCGATCGCCGGGGATCTCATAGCAATGCGTGAGCATGTTGCCGTAGTCCATCGCACTCCAAACCTCGATGTTGCTCGGCTCAGGACCTCGCGTATCGCCCGCAGGTAGCTTGTCCAAATACGTTGGGTCGATCGCTAACGAATGGATATTTGGATTCGACTTGAGAAACTCCTCACGAATATAGTGGATGACATCGTATTTCTGGGAAGGTACCATCCAGGTCTGTGCGGTCATGAAACCATAGCCGTGGGTCAGCGTGCGGTACATCTCAAGCGGCTGGCTTCCATTCTTGAATTTTCCTTCACCAAATCGCAAAGCTGTCGGCAACGAACCGATTTGATCCTTGGTTCCATGACAGTTGGCGCATACTCGCCCATAGATGGCTTGCCCCCTGTTATAGGAGTCTTGATTCCAATCGCGAATCAATCCTGCATGATCGACGCGGGACTCGTACTCGGGAATTTTTACTGTCAATAGGGAAAGATCTGGCTGCAAGCTTGCGGCTCCCTTGGGACCTTGATCACGAATCTCAAAAAGGTATTTGATCAAGTCGAGCATCGCTTGCTCGCTAGCCAGTTGCTGCATGAGTCCCGAGGGCATTAGCGACTGAGAGCTAGCCGCCGAGGCTTCGACTTGCTGAGCATCAACTTCAACCACCTCACCATTGGCGTTTCTCAATCGCCAACTCTTGGGATCTTTATCGATAAGCAATCCTGTCACGAGTTCACCATCTGCTAAGCGGAGCGTGATCGACTCATAACCTTTGCGTATCGTCTTGGAAGGCTCTAGGATCGATTCGACGAGTTGTTCGTCGGAGAGTTTGTCGGCCGAAGCGATATCGAGGGTATGCCCTAGGTTAGGTCCCAACGGTCGGACTTGAGAGCCACTTGGCAAGTGGCAACGAACGCAAGCTAGGTTGTTTTGATAGAAAACATTCCCTCCGCGGCCAGCATCTCCCTGAACCTTGGCAAGCTCCGCCCACTGCGCAGGTGTCTTGGACTTTAGATACTCCTGAGTCAATTCCGGCAAAGCCGAATTTGCGATCGGGGACTGGGCCACACACGGCTGAGTAGAAGCGACGAAGACCAAAACAACACAGGCCAACAGCTTTGAGATAGCGATGGAAGGATTCCAAGTTTTCATAAGTTCTTTGTTAGCTTGTAAGTGTTTCGTTTGCTTCGGTTCGATGGGCTCTTGCAGTCAACTTCGAAACAATCACGATGACGATAAAACTCAGCGGGATCGTCACGATTCCTGGCTGACTGAAGGGTACCCATGCTTGTTTGGGATCCAAACCATAAAGGCTCTTAAACATCTCTGGACATACGGCAATCCAAAGAACCGAGCTAATGGTTCCAACAAGAACGCCCCAAATCACTCCCTGTTTGGTCGTGTCTCTGTAGAACAGGAGCATCAGCAGCGCAGGAAGATTCGCTGAGGCTGCGATTGCAAATGCCCATCCGACTAGATACGTCACATTCATTCCCTCGAAGGCCAAGCCGGCCATGATCGCCAGTGCTCCGATCACGATCGATGAGATTTTCGCAACACGGATGAGTTGATGATCACTGAGTTTCATCCCTAGCATCCCGGCGACAAAGTCATGGGCCACACATCCCCCCGCAGCGACGATCAGTCCACTGACGGTGCCAAGCACGGTCGTAAATGCAATCGCCGATACGGCTGCAAAGAGTAGCTCGGAAAAACTCTTTGCAAGAAGTGGTGCAGCCATATTGCTGTCGCTCGGATCCATCGAACCGCTGACCATCGCTCCAAATCCGATGTAGAGTGTCAGCAGATAGAAAAACCCGATCGCAGCGATTCCCACGATCGTACTCTTGCGAGCCGATGCTTGATCCTTGACCGTATAGTAACGGATCAGAATATGTGGGAGCGAAGCGGTGCCGGCAAACAGGGCCAACATCAGCGAGACGAAATCGAGTTTGGGGAACCACTGCTGTTGCCGAATCCCCTTGAACGTCGGATGGTTACCCGGTGCCATCATTTCATAGCCATCGACAACCCGCGGAGCATATTCGACCATAGGCTTGTCGTTGACCGTGCTCTTGTTGGTCTGCGAAAGCTCGACTTGCGCACCCGAGAGCTCGGTCAGAAAACGGATCGGATCCAGAGGTCCCGTCGACTGCTTCCCCTCGCTGAGCGAGAGGACTTTGCCAACCGGCTGGAGATTCTTTTGACCTTCTTTTAAGCCCAGCGGTATTCCGTCGATGAGTTTGGAACCATCGCTGGCGATCGTCACTCTTTGGGGCTCGACTCTGGGTCCCCCAGGTGCAACTTGGATGCCTCGATTCAGAACCAGTATCGTTAGAACCAAAGAGAAAATCACCAGCAGTCCACCTTTGAGAAACTGCACATAGGTGGTGCTGACCATCCCTGCAGTAACAACGATAATCACCACAATCGAACCTACCAGCACGACTCCTTGCCAATACTGCAGTCCAAGAAGAGGTTTGACCAGGGCTCCTGCACCAACCATCTGCGGGATCAAGTAAACGATGCTTACGACCAAGGTGCTAAAGCCTGCGGCAGAACGAATGCCAGACGACTGGAACTTACTCGCAAGTGCATCGGCAAAGGTGTATTTACCGAGCCTTTTGAGGGGTTCGGCGATGATCAGCAAAGCCACCAGCCAGCCGGCTAAAAAGCCAATCGAGTAGAGGAATCCATCGAATCCAAAGAAGGCCACCATGCCGCAAATACCGAGGAACGACGCCGCAGAGAGGTAGTCACCGGCAAAGGCTATGCCGTTTACAAACCAATGGATTTCCCCACCAGCGGCGAAATATCCTGCGCTCGATTTGGCCTTGGATCCAAGATAAAAACTCAGCGCCACGGTTCCGACAACCATGAACAAAAAGACGATCACAGCAAGGCTGCTTGGAGTGTAGATCATGAGCGGGTGCGGCTGAGGATGCCGTAGAGCAAAGCGACAAACAAAGACAGGACAATCAACCCAACACCATAGGCGATCGTCAGAGGAATTCCTGCGACCTTTGTCTGTGTGATCCAATCGTACGCAAAAGTGCAAAGACCGATGAAGCTCGCATAGGCGATCGTAAAGAGGATCATTAGCGTTACGCCGATCCGCTGTCGTCTGGCGATAACATGGTCTTGTTCGTCTTCGGTGGTGTTGGCCGAATGATGCATAAGCAGAGCAACTTGATAACTGGTGATGAAAGCCGCCAGGCGCGATCGGAAAGATACTATAGCTTAATCAATTCCCGATCGACTCGCATCCTTGGCTAGCATCGAAGGCTCGAAGTTTGCTTGCGAGTCCCGGAATGACACGGCACGCGTTTTCCGAGTAGATTTTTCTCAGAATATCGCCATGGAGTCCGATGCCATAGATCCGCCAATTACCTTGAGGGGGTGGCGATTTCTCGGAGTAGTGAAAGTATTCGTCGAAGGTTTCCAAGAATCGCCAATAGATACGCAGTCGCTCCTCGGGAAACGGTCCATCGGTTCCCAGAAGGATCCGATCCTGATACTTTTCAAAGAATTTTTTGGCCGAGTAGGGTTGGCGTCCGAGTTCATTGATCCGCGAGGAAAATTCGATCATCAAGTTTGGAAACTCATCGAGCCATTTGGCTAGCTCAGTGAGATTCTCCGCATCGTTTCCAAAATGGGCAGCAATGAATAAGGTCTTCGGATGCCTTGCAATAACTCGATTGCGTGCCTGATGCAACGACTCGCGACTAGGAAACTCCGGCCCGACAAAGGCCCATTCGGGGCGCGATCGCAGTTCGACGATTCGCTCGTTGGTTTCGTCCGCAGTACGAAAAAATGCACTCGGATCTGCCGTGTGCATCAGCACGGGGATACCGAGCTCTCCACAAGTATCCCAGATCGGATCCCACCTTGGATCATCGATTTGAATCAAACTACCATCACCATTCCTCCATCTCAAACCAAAGTCCTTGAAGAACTTCAGCCCACAGATTCGGCCCTTTTTGAATTCTGCGCGGAGGGTTTCGACCGTATCGAATACGAACGACGGTTGATTGCATGCCCAGCTTGCAGGCTTGTCCTCAGATCCCTTTCCACGAAAATCGATGTTTGCAAAGATAGCGAAACGATTCGGGTATTTGGTCCAAAGATAGGCTGCATGTGCATCGAGCTGGGATCCGAGCTGTCCATCGAGCGAAACGCTCACAGCAATCCTGTTTCGATCCATCATTTGGACGTAGCGATCGAGTAGCTCTGGATCGTGCTTGCCCTTGACAAAGAAATGGGTGTGCACATCGACCACACTCGATGAGGCGCTTTTGATGTCCGACTGCGGAACGATCAGGCTAGGGGTTCGTTCGGCGGAGCTGCTTTGCGCGTAGAGTTTGAATATAGGCTTGCTTGCCACGACCGCGAAAATGCAAAAGTGCAATGCAATCGAAAGACCGTAGTGCCATCGTCGTCTTTTGAATATCATCGCGACATTTCCTCGACGAGTGACGAAAGTCCGATTCGGTAATCTTGATAATGCAAGTCTAGTGCATAGTCGGCCAACAGACGCTGATTGCTGACCTGCTTATTTCCTTGCCCTCGCTTGCGAATATTCTCTTTATTAGAATATTCGCTAAAAACAGGTTTCTGCAAGCCAAGGCGCTGGGCGATAAACTCGTAGTATTCTTTGCGCTTGACGCTGTTGCCATCGCATACGCAGTACAGCCGATGCTTGATCGAGCCTTCAGCAACCGCTGCAATCGCTTGGGCCAGATCCTCGACATGGATAAGATTCAGGTAACTCTCTGGGTCGATGGCCATCGATTCTCCATCGCGCAGAGGTTGAAGATTCGGGATTCGACCCGGCCCATAGATGCCTGCAGGACGCAGAACCACGTGCTCGATGCCAGCGCTTTCGAGCCACCTCTCGGCCTCCAGGGCATTGATCGAACCGGATCGCTTGGGCTCTACGGGTGAGGTTTCATCGACCCACAAGGATCCCTCGGCCGGAGGATCTGCAAACACTCCGGTCGTTGAAAGATAGATCCAACGGGGTTGACCCGAGTCCGGGTTAACAACGGGACACTTCGATAGCTGAGCCAACCCGACTGCATGGGATGAAGAAGCATGAGAAACAGCGATCAGTACGGTCGCAACTGGGGGCGATGACAAGTTAGCAAGCGGACTTGCGCTTTCATGACTAGTTTCGAGCCAATCCCAGACGACCGGTTCTATTCCGAGTTTTACTAATTCTGAGGCTCGGTCGATCGAGCGGGTTACGGCCAAGACTCGATCACCGGCGCTTAGCCACAACTTGGCGACCTGTAGGCCGACGTAGCCGCATCCGAGAATTATCCGGGTTTTGCGATCCGACTTGCGATCTGATGGGTTAGACACTTGGGACATGGATTATCCTTCCGAATCGTTACGAACGGACCTGCAGGGGTGTTTCTTGACTTTCCGGACTGAACTTTCTCAAGTTCTAGAGTGTAGAGGGTTTTATTTTGAGCTCTGATAGCGAATAATCGGAACCATGATAGCGTGCTAGAGGCATACCGCGATAAGGGATATGTAAATGCTTGAGCCGACCAGCAAAACCTGCGGTGAAAAAAGTTCGAACCGGATTTATCCGGACGTGCTTGTAGGTTTTTTTTGGTTCATGGCGGTAATCTGCAGTTTGGGTGTTTCGGCCCAAGACGTCCTGCCCGAGGCACCCTCGAAGCCTCGAATGCCTGTGCCCAAGGATGCCAAGAGCGATACCGAGCCCAAAGGCACAACCTATGTATCGCTTGACCCGAGCCTCAAAAGCTTGTTCCAGGGCGAAGACCCAAAGTCATTGGCGGATCTCAAAGCACTTCAAGATCAGCAGTCCAAGGTGGCAGCAAAGATCAACCAGGTGACTGTCAATCTACAGCACGGTAGCACCCAAGGTAGCGGAGTGCTGATCAACGAAGACGGGTACATCTTGACTGCGGCTCACGTAGCAGGAAAACCAAAACAAAAGATGTGGGTGGTGCTTCACGATGGTCGTCGCGTCGAGGGGGTTAGCATGGGGGTCAATCGAGACACCGATGCAGGTTTAGTTCGTATCTTGAAGAACCGTGATCAAAACAATCAGCCATGGCCGCATGCAGCTTTGCCTGCCGTAGGTGAGCGGGTCAAATCCGGGCAATGGTGTATCGCCGGTGGGCATCCCGGTGGTTGGATGGCAGATCGGCCTGCAGTTATACGAGTCGGACGTATTTTGCGGGTGACCGATTCGACAATCGTCAGCGACTGCTCCCTCATTGGTGGAGACAGTGGTGGTCCCTTGTTTGATCTCCAGGGCAAGCTCATCGGGATTCATAGCCGTATCGGTATCGATGTCGATGACAACATGCACGTACCGATGAACGTCTATATGGATTCATGGGATCGACTTGCCAATAGCGAAGCTTGGGGAGTTCTCCCAGGTTTCAGGCCTATCATCGGTGTGACGGCTGATCGTCAATCAGATACGAAGAACGAATGCGTCGTTGGGACCGTAGCACCCCGTGGTCCTGCGGCCAAGGCAGGTATCGCTCCTGGGGATCGGATCGTGCGATTCAATGGCACAGAGATCAACAGCTTTGACAAACTCAAAGAAGAAGTCGACTCGATGGTCCCTGGCGAACGGGTCAATATCGAGGTGTTGCGGGATGGCCAAAAAGTGAATTTGAAGCTGATCATCGGAGTCTCTGATGAGCCTTAAAAGCATGCGAAAGACAGCATCATGAAATTTGGGATCGATAAATTATTTCTCGTCGGCTGTCTGGGCATCTGGGGTGTGATGCTCACGGATCGCAACTTTCGGACTCGAGATCCTCGTTGCTTTGACGGTTCGTGCGAAAAACCAATCCCCCAGTTAGAGGTACCTGCAAGTTTCGATGCTGATCGTCGCAGTCGAAGTTACGAGTCGCTAGAAGATTCCAAATCCGAATTCCAAAGCGATCGGCCCAGCACCGTGGATCCCGTCGGTTTTCACTCCGATGAAACTTGGAGCAACCCAAGTCCCTTGCGGTTGGTTCAGCAAGAGATGCGTCAGCAGGTGCCACAGGGACGCGGCCGCGAAAATCGGTTTTTATCAAGCCGTGCGCACCAACGCAGTCAATACGCAACGCTCCGCGCGTTTCGAGAAGCCATCGGAGAGCACTGGAAGTCCACCGTACAAATCTTTGGACAAAATGGCCAACTAGCTCTCGGTGCGATTGCTCGAAGCGATGGCTGGATTGTGACAAAGTCCTCGCAAATCCCGGAGAATTCGATCGAAATCCGGTTGCACGATGGAACGAAACTACCTGGAACGGTGAAGATTCGGCGCCCAGAACTCGATCTTGCCTTGATCAAAATAGATCGGGCTGAGTTGCCTGCGATTCGGTGGAACAACGAAGCACAGGTACCCTTGGGTGGCTGGATCGCTAGCGCCGATGCACGATCATTGCCCCTTGCTTTGGGTGTCGTCAGTGTCGAAAAGCGAAATATTCAGAAGCAACGGCCTCTTTTAGGGATCCAACTGTCTTCTTTCCATCAAGGACCCATGGTCGAAGACATCGTAGTGGGCAGTGGTGCCGATCGGGCAGGAATTCGCCAGGGGGATATCATCATCAAAATAGACGGCAAAGAGGTTCAGACTCGGCAAGAGGTTCTCAACTTGCTGATGTCGTTTCAGGCAGGAAGGAAGATCACCATCGATGTCAATCGAGATAGCAAATCGATGTCGTTCGAAGCCCAGATGATGGACCTGACAAATCTGATGCTCGATCCAACGGAGCTCGAAGTCAATGGAAGCATATCAGCGCGATCGACAGGTTTTGGAGATGTTATCGAGCACGATAGTGTTTTGGTACCGGAGCACTGTGGTGGGCCAATCGTCGATGTCCACGGAAACGTCGTCGGACTAAACATCGCTAGGGCTGGTCGTGTCAGTTGCTATGCACTTCGAGCAAAAACCGTTTCTACAGCGATCCAGGAGATGCTGCAAACTGTGTCGGAAGTTCAAGATCCAACGGTGGCAAGCGAAAAGGGGCCTTTCGAGAAGGGATCCGCCGACGTGGTACCAGCCAGCGCCAAAACCCCAGAACCTAGCGCCGAAGTAGGAAGTGGCTTAAAGATAGAATCGCTCAAACCACCGAGCCGGTAAAAAACCTAACGCTTCGGCTCTGCAACGCCTTTCCTCATTTGATCGATCATTGAACGCATCTGTTGCTTGAGATTCGGATCCTCAGTCTGCTTGATCATTTGCTCGATTTGCTCGATCATCCTCTGCTGGGCCTGGGGTCCGCTGAAAGCTCCCCCTTGAGCATTACCCCCATTGGCTCCACCAGCAGCGCCACCAAAACCAAATTCCCCGCTGGCAAATCCACCGCTTGGCAACCCATTAGGCATCGCACCTGCTGCGTTTGCACTATTTGGCTCCGAAGCGTACTTGCGTACCCATTCGAATGCCCCAGGATGTTTTTTGCGAAGAGCCTTACGCGAATCGGCTTGGTACTCGGATTTCTTTTCTTTGCCACGTACTGGCTCTTTGATGGTCACCTTGATTCCAAGCTCGTTGGACTCTTCGATCAAGACATCTTGTTTGCCGTTTAGCACACGGGTCATGGAAACGATCTTGCCATCGCGATCCTCAAAAGACTTCTCAACGATATGTCCGTTGACGTTGGTGATCGATTTGCTCATCGCGTTTCGAAAACCATTGCCAGCAGCCGACGGGTAATCGGCTGAACTATCTTCGCCTGGCGACTTTAGTTCCTTGGAAGGTTGACTCCCCGAGGAAAAACTCGATGAAGAGCCAAAGCTAAAGCTAAAGGATTGCTGTGCCTGCGCTGCAGAACCGACCAGAGCCACTACGGCCCCTGCCAACATCACTCCGACCGATCGTCGTACGAGACTAACATCCAAGAACTTTTTCATGATCGTTCCTGTATCCTCTGGAGAGAATCCATACCCGTGAACGTTCCCGACAGCCGGGAATTCTTGCTTTAGATTCTAATGGATGGCTGGAATTCAATCAGCGCGAGAAATTGCCGAGAATTCAGAAATTCCATGGTACTCGATTGTCAGCTACCCAACCTGGACCAAGGTGGCAAGATGTGTTGGGCCGACGATATACCGACCCTGGAATTGGTAGATCAACCGATTTTCAGTTGTGCAGGGGCGCTTTAGCTCAGCGACAAAATCCCCACAGATCTCACCCCCGAGGAGGGAACTTGGCATTTGGCATGGATCCCAAACAATGCAGCAGTCACTGAACTCGAGCCATTCTCTGGTGATGCTATACCAAGCCTTGAAAACGGACTCTTTTGCGCTGAACAATAACCGATCTAATTGAATAAGCAGTTGGTTATTGTTTGAAATAACCGTTCTCTCCTGGTCGATTGCAATCAGTTCCAAAACACCATCAGGCAGTGGCAGATTCTCCTCGGCATCGATTCCAATGGAGAGAATCCAAGGTGATTTGGTTGCAACCGCTGCGCAATAACCCGAGCAGTGTGTGATACTTCCGATGATGTCTTTTGGCCAAATAGGTTCACGGCCATTTCCGATAAGGATCGCCGTCGGATTAAGCCCTAAGGAACGCAGGGCTCTTTTGGCACATTCTCGACCTGTTGCAAATTCAATGCGTCGGCGATCTGTTACCTTACCCAGGCACACTTTCTCTTCTGGGAAAAGCGGGTAATCATCAAACCTGTCGATGGTCTCGACAACCACATCGCTAGGCGCGATCCACTGGAGCATATCTAGAACAAACCTCGCTTGATGACTTACCGGACGGTTCGCGACCAACCAAGATCTGGAAAGATCACAAAGGGGAGGGGATTCTAATTACAAGCTTGTTAAAAGTCAAAAGAAGCCAGTTACACGAGGCTTAGCAACGGGTTAAAATCCCATACGCATTAGCTCTCCTGCGGACTGGGCAGGACAAGACTCCTCATCAATAACTTTTCAAATGAAGATTCACTCAAAGATACCATTCACTTTGGCTTTAGCGCTCTGTGCGGGATTTGCCGTTTTTATCCCATCGCTACTTGCCTCGGATGTGACGATCGGTACCAAGATCGAGACAATCCGCGTGAAGGATATCCGAGGAGTTCCTCGGGATTTGAACGACCTGGGTTCGCATCAAGCTTATGTCTTTGTCTTTGTGACTTCCGATTGCCCAATCGTCAAAAAGACACTCCCTAAACTGCTCGATCTGTATAACACCTACCACACCCAAGACGTGTTGTTTGTCTGTGTCAATGTCGGAGCCAATGACACCCTTCGAGACGTGGCAAGCCAAGCACTCGAATACCAAGCCCCTTGGCTCTTTGTCAAAGACTACGATGCTCAAGCGGCCATGGCACTCGGGATTACCCGTACCCCCCAAGTCGCGGTTTTGAACTCTAGTCGCGAGTTGGTTTACCGTGGTCGAGTCGATGACCAATTCCGTCTGGGTGGAACCAAACCAATCGCTTCACGTGACGATCTTAAGATCGCTATCGACGAACTGCTTGCCGGTAAGAACATCCGTGTTCCTGAAACGATCGCCGACGGATGTGCGATTTCGACCAAGTCTCCTACTGCAACCCCTATCCAATCGGACCTCAATTACCAACAACACATCGCCCCAATCGTCTTAGGGCACTGCGCCAATTGTCACCGCCCTGGAACCGCCGCCCCGTTTTCTCTTCTGAGCCATCAAGACGTCGTCGCCCACAGCGAAATGATCCAAGAAGTTATTCGCGATGAGACGATGCCGCCTTGGTATGCCAACAAGCATCACGGCAAGTTCCAAAACGATCGATCCTTGAGCACCCAACAAAAAGAGATGTTGCTCGAATGGCTTGCCTCTGAGCGATCCATCGGCCCTCAAGATGCCGCACCAGCAGAACCTCAATTCGAAGAGACCCCCTGGAGAATCGGCACTCCGGATCTGATTATCACCACCCTCGAGCAGCACACGGTTCCAGCCACCGGCTTTGTCCCCTACAAGTATGTCGTACTGCCTCATGTCTTCCTGAGCGATACCTGGGTCAGCGCCTTTGAAATCCGTCCACTCAATCCTGCGGTGGTGCATCATTGCAATATGGCTTACGCAACGAGCCAAGGTGCCAGCGAAGAGACCTTTATCACCGGTTATGTCCCGGGCGGTCAACCGATGGATCTAACCAAGTTCGATAACGGCGTGGCTTACAAACTCCCCGCAGGATCCGCACTGGGATTGCAAATCCACTACACGACGACCGGACAAGAGCAGAAGTGTCGAATTCAAGTCGGTCTACGTTTTCCTAAAGAGCAAGTTCGCAAGCAGCTTTACCATTTCGTCTTGGATCCTCGCGGCTGGAAAATTCCTCCCGGCGATCCTGCATTCCGAATCACATCCAAGCATGAGCTCAAACGCGATGCAGATCTGCTCGGACTCTTTACCCACATGCATGTGCGAGGTCGTGACATGACCTTCTATGCGATTGATCCTTCTGGCAGCAAGGAGACACTTCTACAACTACCAAACTATAACTTCGAATGGCAACTCGGATACGAACTAGCCCCAGGCACAAAACTCTTACCCAAGGGAACCCAGATCGAGGCCGTCGCGCACTACGACAACTCGCCGTTGAATCCTTACAATCCGGATCCCAAGGCGACGGTCGAATACGGCCCCCAAACAGTCGATGAAATGTTCAACGGATTTGTCTTCTACGTCGATCAAAACGAATCGCTACAAATCGATGTCGATCCAAAAACTGGTCGGGTCAAAAAGTAAGGTTGTTCTATTGCCTCGATTGGGGCGTGACTTTGAATCGATGGGTCTCGGATCCACGTCGAACCACGATCTCGGTCTCCTGACCCACCTTTAACGCTTCGATCGCATAGGTGTAATCGTAGATGTTCTCGACCTTGCGACCTGCAAGCTCGATGACGATGTCCTTGGCCTTAACGCCAGCATTGGCCGCAGGACCCTCTTTTGATACTCCCGAAAGCAATACACCCTGAATGTCTCCTTGGGCATAATCGGGAATCGACCCCAGGTAAGCCGTCATGGCAGCACGGGTTCCTTGATTCTCGGGAGCCTTTTGCTCGGTGTACTCGGGGATACTTTCGGAAGTTCCCAAAGCTCGGGTGATCAAACCCATGAGCTTAGCGATCTGAGCTGCTCCATCGTAATTGAGCAATTCGGGGGTATCGCGAGGTGTATGATACTCCGAGTGCGAGCCAGTAAAGGCAGATAGGATCGGCACACCTTTGAGAAAGAAGGTGCTTGCGTCGGTCGGTAGATAACTGTCGGACTGCAAGGTGATCGGTAGCCCAACGACGGCATTTCGTTTTTCGATTTCACCTTTCCAATAGGGCGAAGAGCCGATGCCTTGGAGAACAAGGTTCTCTCGAAGTCGACCGACCATATCGAGATTCACACATGCGGCTACGGTTGGATAGAGTTTGTTCCCCTCTGGTTTTTCCAAGTTGGGGTAGATGTCGTGGAAATGGTCGGCAAAGTACGCTGAGCCCAAGAGCCCCATCTCTTCACCAGACCAGGCAGCAAAGAGGATATCGTGCTTGAGTTGCAATTTGCCCGCCTTCTTTTGGCTTGCAAGCGACTGAGCAATCTCGAGCATGGCGGCAACCCCAGAAGCGTTGTCGTCTGCACCTCGGTGGATCCCGTTTCGCTCTTCATCGCGAGCTAGACTCGAGCTGTTACTGCCTGCACCGAGGTGATCGATATGGGCACCCACAATAATCACCGACTTGGCCGCTTGATTCGGATCGTCGGAGGCTCGCAAGATACCCAAAACATTCGTCCCCGTTCGCTTGATGGGTTGTACTTGGATCGATGAAGCGACTTGAACCTCTGGAAGTTCAAAGCCCATCATCATCTCGCCTTTATCAAGTTCTGTTTGCAGATCCTCGAGTTTATCTTCGCTCTTGGCAAACCACTCCAAGGCAAGAGCATCGCTAACACTGATCGCTGCGATGCTCGTTCCCGATAGGGAACCGTCGTTTTGGAGAGGAACGAGTTGCTGACGCACGCCACTTTTGGGCCCACTTACAACAATCAATCCCTTTGCCCCTCGATCGCGAGCGACCATGGCTTTGAATCGCAAGGAGCTGTATCTAGCCAAATGCTGACGGCGCTCGGGGCTGACGTCACTTGGTAGTTGACGCAAGACCATGACCCATTTGTTTTCGACATCCAAGTGGACGTAGGAGTCGTATTCTTTTTGGTCGCCGTCGGCAGGTGCGACGATTCCATAACCAGCAAAAACCACTGCGGTAGGATCGACGTCGATCGACTTGGAAAATGCAAGCGGTCTCCAGTCTTCATCGAGTTTCCAGAGTTTATCCCCTGAGGTGAGTTTGTTGGCACCTGCAAGTTCGACGCCGGCCGTGTAGGGAAACGGATAGAAGTACTTGCCATACTCATCGGCTCCCTGGGGTGCAGCCACACGGATGGTTTCCAAGAGGCTCGTGAAAGTATCGGTGCCGGCTGGAACGAGCCCCAGTTGGGACATGTAGCTTGCGACATAAGCTGTTGCGAGTCGCTCGCCATCGGTACCCGTGAGTCGGCCCCCGAGTTCAGGTCGGCAGAGGTAATCGACATGGCGTCCAACGTCTGACGCTTTGTAATCGTTGTCATTGGCCTTCGCATTTTCCATCGCAAGCGTCGAGACTTGACCAAAAGCATCGGCATCAGGTTTCGACGGATTGCCATCGAGCCCGAGGGCTTTCCTCGCAGCTCGATCGTTCCATTTGGCGATGAAGATCTGAGATTTTTTCTCTGCCGTTCGATTGCTGGTCCAAGCCAGTTCGGAGCCATCAGGCGAGAAGACCGGAAGACCATCGAATCCATCGGTCGAAGTGATGCGAACCGGATCTTTCATCCCGGCTGCATCGACGATGTAGAGTTCAAAGTTCGCGAAGCCTTGGAGATTTGTCGCGAAGATCATGTAGTCGCCCGAAGGATGGAAGTAGGGTGCCCAGCTCATGGCCCCCAAGCGAGTGATCTGTTTGGGATCGGATCCGTCGACGTTGGCCGAATAGATCTCGGCCGTTGCTCCGTCTTCGCTGAAACGTCTCCAGCAGATCCGTTTCCCATCGGGTGAGAAGAACGGCCCTCCATCATATCCAAACACATCTGTGATCTTGCGAATATTCGTCCCATCGGAATTCATCACGTACAGGTCTAAGGCGACGGCAGGATCGTTTTCGAAAAGCGTTTTTTCACGATCGCTGAGCGGCTTGGAATACGCTGCGCGATTGGATGAAAAAGCGATCAGATTGCCGTCGGGACTGTACGACGCCTCCGCGTCATAACCCATCGCGTCGGTGAGTTTCTTGTAGCTACCTGTCTTGCGATTCCATTCGACGAGTTCGAATTGCGGGTCGTAGTCCCAAGCGTATCGGCGTTGCTGACCCGATGCTCGAAAATCGAGTTCCGTTTTTTGTTTGCTCTTTGCCTCTGGGTCGAACTGAGTCGATGCGAAAAGCACCCGGTCTCCGTCAGGATGGATCCAAGCACAGGTCGTCTTGCCATGACCTGGGGAAACACGCTCGACATCCCCCGACTGGCGATCAAGCAGATAGATTTGATAGAACGGATTACCCGGCTCGCGTTCACTCTGGAAAACCATCTGCTGACCATCACGGCTAAAGTAGCCTTCACCGGCCCGGGAACCTTCGAAGGTCAGTTGCCGGATCCCCGATACAAAGCTTGCTTCGGTGCCTGCGCTGCTCGCTGGATCTTGGGCGATCGCATGGAAGTGGGTTAAGCACCAGCAGGCCGTTATGCAGGCCAAGACATTGATTTTTTGCATGGAAATTTCAGAGGGATAAAACGGGGGTGGGTCGGGTGTAACGTAAGTTCTTCAGAAATTATTGTGGCTGATAATGTGGGCTGACGGTGCTTTTCGTACTCGTACTCGTACTCGTACTCGTACTCAATGAAATGGTACTCGTACTCGAAGAGACGTATTGGAATGCAGTCGATATTCGGAGCCACATTCCGGGGTTCCAGCGTCCTTAAAAGTCGATCGAATGGAATCGATTCAGGCGTTTCGAGTACCAGTATGCCTGTAATGGTAGTCAATTGGTCGAATCTGTCATCTGAAGATTCTGCGGCTTTAGTCGACCCAGCTTTGAAGACGCTTGCGATCCTCGGGGTTACCGATAGGGTCGAATCCAAGAGATTTTTCTCGCTCATCAAGCATTTGGGAATGCTCGGCGAGCCTTTGACGCATCGATTTGTCGCGAGTCACGACGTAGACGCCGACCACCTTCAAATCCTTGGCCTCGATGACAACTCCTTGCTCGATGAGTTTATAACCTATCGGTTTTGGACCGTCGGCATCGATCTCAAAGCAATCGAGGCTCTCTTGACTTTGGTGGCTTGCTAGCCAGAAAGGAAGTTCGAAGGACAAGCTTGCCGAGCGATTTGAGAACTGGAAGGTTCGGGTTTTCTCATCAATACCGTAGGCAAGATCGTTGGCCACAAGGAGTGCCGAGTCTTGGCTGACTACAGAGGAAAGATCCCAGGAGAGTTTTCCATCTTCGATGATGCGCTCGTAGTCATAAGCCGTGCCGGATTCGAGGATCGGTCGTAGTAACTGAATCTCACGCCCAACGCGACGGATCGGATCGAGCAAGTCAGGAAACTTGGCCAAGGACTTCATGCTCAAATTAAACCAGTACAAGGACATGATTCCATTTCCTAGGCCGTGCCAAGCTTGCGAGCGAAGCTCGTCGGCAGTTGGCGATCCACGACGGGGGCTTAGTATCCCGCCCCATCCGTCATGGGCACCCTGGGACCAATAAGCGATGCTCGCAGGTCGGCTCTGCTGGCGGAGGCTTCGTGTCATGGTCCCGATGGTCTCAAGAGGGGCTCCCCAACGGATCGAAGCACCATTCCAACGATCGTATTTGGACCATGCGTCGGCCGCAGGCGCGATGACTCGGTAGGCATCGTAGTGCGGATAATCCGACAGGCCAGCGTAGAACCTCCAAGTTCGTTCTTCACTGAGCGTAACGCTCGTTGGGAGTTTCCATGGTTCGTAGGGTGCTAACTTGTCAAACACCTCTTGGGGAGCAACGGGTCGGCCTCCACCGTACTGTGGCTCGCCGAGAAACTCGACTGCATGGATCCTTGGCAAGAGAGCTTCGGTATCGTAACGTTGGCGATCACCGAGTCGATTAAAGCGTTTCATCGGGTATTTGGAGTACAGATCAGGATTGTTCGTAAAGCCGTCGACCTCTTCGATTTGTCCCGTGTTGACATGCAGCAAAGCGAGAGTTTTAAGGTACTCTTCATTCGTCATACTCATCTTGTCTTTGACCTTGTTTGCCGTCCAACCACCGCTGATATCGAAGGTGCTAGGTCGAACTTTCATACTAGCCCATAGACTCATCGGCTCGGACGAAGACTCGTGCTCGATGACGACCTCAAGGGCCATGGTGGTAAACGGCAGTGGATCGCTTGTAAGTGTAAATCCAAAGAGTTCTTTCGCGGGAACATTTTGGTCGCCAGACCAAGTCTTGACGTCGCCCCCGTTTTGAAACTCGTAGGTTTTAAAGGGAAAGAGTGTTTGGTACGAGTCGTTGTCTTTGGGAAGCCATATCTTGCATGACTTGAGTTTCAGGTTTTCATCGAGTTGATTGCGCAGGGTAACGACCAGCTTGGTGGGCCGGAACGATTCGGGGGTATTGAGGAATCCGATCGATTCGATCCAAACCTTGGGCGAGTCGATATCGAAAGGGATTTCGCTTCGACTGGCTGATCCCAATTGAAAAGTAAGCGTATGGTTCGATTCGGTCCCCCACTCGCTTGTTTTTCCGTTGAAGCGTAGGACTCGAAGGGCACCGACTGGGAGTTCGAAACCATTTTCCCAAGAAGGGTCTCGCCATGCCCAAGCGTTGGCGGTAACCAGTTCGCTTGGGGTGACGTTGTCAAAAAGCAACGGTCCGGTGACGCGTTTCGTTTCTTGCGAAGGATTGCTTAAGAAGATTTCTGTGCGCGCAGAGAGTGTTGGCTCAGCCGGTCGTCTCCATTGCATCTCTGAGGAGACCTGATGGGGAGTAACGTTTAGCCCCGATAGGGTCAGCCCGTTGGACAGCGGCGATTGAGAAAATCCTAGGGTGATCCACAGGAGCATGCAGCAAAAAGAAACCAGTACGATTCGCATGGGTCTGTCGGGAGTTGTTCGAAGCGTCAGAGGATCAAACGTTTGAGAGGCATTAGTATAGCATTGGGATCGCAAGTCAGAAGATTTCGTGGATAGGGTAAAGAGCCCAAAGCTGGTTTCAAGCCGACGAAAAAATCCGTGAAAGGCATGAATTCATGGGGTGGATGGGAAAAACCAATCTACAATGGACGAGCTTCAAAAATGTCTCTGGATCGCATGCTGAATGATTGAAGACCAGGAGCGAACTATGTCGGCGGTAGTCGAACCGAAATGGACCAAGGAGCTTGATTGGGAATCGTGGGCAGGTGAGATCAGGGTGAATTTCATCAGACTCATAGCCATTTTGATGTTCTATGGTCAACATCTCCTCGATGTGATGACCGCCGAATCGTCGGCCTTCAATGCGAACTACCATCTGCGAGCGACGGTGCTCTCCTTGACCTGGGGATTGCTCGTGATCGCAGTCTACGTGATGGCCAGGATTCAGCAGAATCCACCCCACATGAAATATATTACCACCTCCTATGACATTTTGATGATCGCAGCAACGGTCAAACTAACCGAAGGCTACCTTGGTGTTTGGAACATGATCTATCTATTACCGATCACAGCAACAGCCTTGAGGCACTCACTGAGACTAGTCTACTTTGCAACTGGGTTGGCTATCATGGCATATGTAAGCAGCTTGTCCTTCTACATTTTTTTGCACATAGGTACAGATAAGTACTGGAGTGATGAAACGCTTCAGATTCGAACTACCGATTTTGCAGTAGTCCTACTTTCGATGCTGACAACCGGCATGTTGGCGGGTCAAACGATTCGCCAAGCACGTCGATTTGGAAATGTTGATCGTCGGGGAGTTTGATATTCGATGGCTGAGTCAACCAAATGCAATCGATGTAACAGTGGGCTGGAGTCCCACTGGAAGCACTGTCCGGTCTGCGGACAGTCCGTTGACGGAGTGCTCGATAATCCTTATTTAGTGACCACGGTTGAACTGAGCCAACAGGACCAAGAAGACCGCCAGGTCGTCTATGAGCAAGCTAACCAAGACCTCCGCAACACTGGATTATTACTCCAAATCATGGCCTATGGGCTCGCACTCGGTTTCGGGTACTACTTATTCAATGGTAGGCTACTTTGGCGAGGATCCTCTGACACAATCACCTTCTGGATTTTGATGGTTGCTTTCATTTGCGTAATCCTGGCCGTCATCGGCATGGTTATTGCTGGTTTCAGTGGATCCAAGAGCGATCGATCGGCATTGAATGTTCTGCTTCAAATCCTTGCGATCGGACTTAAGCTCGTGTTTCTCATTGGCTCGTTCATTTTACTCTGGTTTTTTGCGATGGTCATTTATCTACTTGAAACCTGCGGATGCATCCGGTGAACATCAGCGAGCTTGACATGAATCGATTGCTTTATGCGGTCTGCATGGCAATGGCCCTCGGTGCCTTTCTGTTGGTACGTAGTCTTCTGCCTAAGGAAAGTTCGCCTTTGTCAAGATTGGGTCTTCGAGAAAGGTTTTTCCTGGCAACGGCCGCTTTTTTCGGTGGCGCGATTAGTGCAAAGATCCCTTTTGTCCTGGCTTCTCTGGGTAAATCCAATGGATGGTTGGCTTGGGCTGCTGACGGCAAGACGCTCACTGCAGGCTTGGTTGGGGCTTATCTAAGCGTTGAGATGGTAAAGGTTTTTTTGGGGATTCGAATCAAAACGGGTGATAGTTTTGCGTTGCCTCTTGCGGTTGCCTTGGCCATCGGACGTATGGGCTGTTTTTTCAACGGCTGTTGCCATGGGGTTGCGACCAACATGCCCTGGGGGGTCGACTTCAAAGGAAGCGGACCTTTGCATCCTACCCAGCTATATGAAGTCCTTTTCCACAGTTCGATGGCTTTAGTGCTTTGGCATTTGACGGCAACGAAACAACTTCTCACGCATCGCTTGCAATTCTATTTGATCCTCTATTGCATTTACCGATTCATCACCGAGACGATTCGACCTGAGCCGAACTTTGCTCTGGGACTCTCTATTTTTCAATGGACTATGCTAATTTTCGGAATAGGGCTTACAATCCAGTGGATGATCGAATTGCGGTATCCAACTGGCCAAGCTACCAATCGACCCTAAAATGTAATTGTCCGGCGTTGATGGATTTGGTCTTTTTAGGTTGATCGATGAAATTTCCTAAAGCTCACTTTGTTTCAGATCTCCATCTGTTTTCGAGGCGAAGTTCGGGGCCACAAGTCCAGCGAGCGATCGAATCGGCCGTTGCACGGTCGGACACGTTCGTTTTAGGGGGCGATATTTTCGATTTCCGCTGGAGTGCTCTAGAGTCGCACGAGAAGACCGTCGAGCAGAGTGTCCGTTGGCTCCAAGGCCTGCTTGCGGTTAATCCCGAGTGTCATTTCCACTACATTCTTGGAAACCACGATGCTCTACCAGCCTTCACCGAGCAACTGCATCAATTGGCCTTAGCCAATCCCCAATTGCAATGGCACAAGCATTATCTTCGACTCAACCGCACGGTTTTACTCCACGGGGATATCATCGATGCGAAGATACCTTTCGAAGCCGACTTTCATGAGCTGCTCGATGCAAGGCGGGTGGCTCACGAGGATCGTCGGCGACCCGATCCCATGAAACACATTCTTTACGACGCAGTGGTCAAGGCGCGTATCCACCGAATCGTAGCGCATGTCGTTAATTCCAATCAGAAAGTACTCGATCGGGTTTCGAGCTACCTCAAGTGGACTGGACAAACCCCAGAGACAGGAGCCGAGCAAGTCTTTTTTGGGCACACCCATCGGCCCGTCGATGCGATCGGATACCAAGGGCAAGTCTTCTACAATCCGGGAGCCGCGATCAAAGGGATTCCTTTTAAAATCCTTCCGTTTGAGCCTTAGACTTCAAGGCACTGGGCTTGGACTTGCCAGTATCCGAGCCAGCGGCAGTCAGTTCGTTGATAGGATTTGAGTGTCCCAAGCAAATTTCTAGGGCTGGGTGGACTTACGGTTGTATCGCTCGGATGGCTATCGATCAGTAGTGCGAGTGCATCGCATAGCTTCGAAGCGGCCTGGGCCGTTGGCAGTCCGATGGGTCCAAGCTCCATGAGGATCAAGCCGTTTTCGGAACGTAATCGGCCTAGGGTTGCAACCTCGCGAGCCAAAACCTTTGACGAGCTTTCTAGAGGCTTATTGCTATACTCGAGCCAATCCCAGCGGACTGCTATCGATTCGCAATCGGCCAAGTGACTTGGGCTCTGGAAATTGCGTTGGCCTGTGATCACGCAGCAACTGCGCTCGGTTCGCAGGCTCCACTGCTTAGCGATTCGGAAAAGAAAATCGCGTTTCGCATCGGAGATCGGATCCCAATGAGTTGACGGATCCGAGCAAAATCCAACACAGACGCAAGAGCGTTTCGGAAGGGCTTCGAAAAAAGAATCGGTTGGGATATTAGGATCTAGAATCATTTCAAGGATACCTCTTAAGGTCCATTAGCGGATCGCAAAGGGGCTTACCCAGTCGTGCTCTTCGATCAAGACGATCATATCTCGATCATCGCCATCGACTGAGACACCGACCAAATGACCACCGGTAGCACGAACGCTCGCGTTTCCTTGGACTACTGGCTTTGGAACTCGCTTAGTGGCTTGCTCGGCTCTTACGAAGGCGTGCATATCGGGATGGAGTTGAATTGCAGCGAGGTTCAGATCTTTGATGAGCTGTCGGAACGACTCGTCGAGTGTGGCAGGTGAGACGTTAGGATTCGATGAAGTATGTTTGGCTTTCGCATTTCGTTCCTCGAGAGGATCCTCGAGGAAAGCTTGGAAGAGATTGACGGTTGGGGATTCTTCATCCGGTGAGTCTAAGGATCCGAACTCGATAACCGCATCGGGCTGGGCATGATCGTCGGTGTCTGTAAGGATCGATGAGCTGAGTGTGTACTCAGGGGCAGGTGGTTGTTGGCGCAGGAGTTCCGGCTCAGACCAAGGGTTTGGAAGTTGGTGCAGTTGTGTCCAAACCGTACCGATTCGGCTTGCTGGAATGGGTTTCTGGCATTCCGTTGCTGACTGAAGAATGGCTTGGTCGGCCAATTGGTCGATAAGCCTAGGGATTCCATCGCTTGCGCGGAAAACAGCATCAAGTGCTGATGGTTCGAAAACGATCGAGGGATCAGCACCTGCGAGCTCGATCTTTTTACGAATGTACTGAAGTGTTTCAGGATGGCTCAAGGGAGTCAGGTACTGCCTAGAGACGATACGTTGATTGAGCGACTCCATGTGAGGGTGTGCCAGGGTGTCCTCGAGCTTGAGAGTACCTGCGAGTACCAGATGAAGGCATGGCTTACCGAGGGATATCGTGTTGGTAAGGAGTCTAAGTTCGTCGAGGAGTTTCACGGAAAGCGTTTGTGCTTCGTCGATCACCAAGGCGACTGCATTTGATTGAGGGTTTTGCTGGCTCAGATGTTTTTGCAGGGTGAGCCTAAGTTGCCCTTCGCTTGTTTCTTGATAGGGCAGTCCGAGGTGAAAGAGAATCGACTGCAGGAGAGCCCGTCGGGTGCAGATTTGGGAGCTAGCAAGGAGCGCCACCTGCATCGAGGAGCTAAGTTTCTTGGCGATCATCATTGAGCAGATCGATTTGCCCAAACCGGCTCCGGCGATGATCATCGAAGGGCCTTCGCCCCGAAGTACGCATCGTATGGAGTGTTCTATTGCTTGGTGGCAACAGGTTGTCGGAACGTAGGCGTCTAGATTAGGTGCGACACAAAAAGGACGCTTGGATAGTCCAAAGAACGATTCCACCATTCGAATCACCCGCCGATTTGCTAGCGATTATGCGCAGCTTGAGTTATCTCTACATTTCGGCAGAGATCGGCTAGTGACAATCGATTTGATGAGTCGAATCGGTAGGATCGTTACAGATTATCAGCAGGAGTGGCTCGAAGTTTTATTCTGCTAGGGAAACTCTTTGGTGAGTCAGGGTGCTTCGCTTGGCGTTTTCTAGGATTCGGATAGCTTCGTTGGTCTCTTGCAGGTCGCTTACCAGGCTGGATTTGGAGGCGACAGCTCTGTGGAATTGAATGAGCATTTGCTGGCCGATAGGGAGTTCTGTGTCGAGGGTTTCCTGATGCCGACCTGCATCATCGAACCACACGAGAGTCGAGGGCAAATCGATGAAGGCAAGGCCTCGTTCGCAGCAAACTTGTACGGCCGCTGGTGGACGAAACGCGATGGCTTCGGCCCATACCGCAGGGATATAGGCACCGCAACTGATTTGAGCCAGGATTGCGTTGGGGTCGGATTCAGGGTCTCCAAAGCCCAGGCTCAGAATCTGATAGTCCGCATTTTTCGGGCTGGGTCTGCTCAGATGCCTGATGGCTTGTATCCAGTCGGGTTCCTCGCCGACGATGTATTTGCACCAATCGATCAGTTCCAAAAGCTCCCTGCTAGAGTCGCGTTCTAGTGAATTGTTATTTGCAATATCGTTTGATTCGCTCGGCAAGCGACGATGGCAAAACAGTAAGCGCGGGCGTCCAAGTCGGGTTGCGATGAGTTCCTTAAACCGGAGTGTTGCAGGTGCATAGCGTCTAGAGAATCCACTCATGAAGGGGATGCCTGAGTCAGCGATCGCTGCCTGGAGCCCTTGGGATTTGATCGACTGAATATCGACTTCGGATCCGCAGAAGACACCTTTTTGGAATTCGCAAGCGGCCCACAACGGCTTCAGGTGATACCAATCGTCTTCGAGTAATAAAACGGCATCGACTGCCGAGTCAGAGATCAGGGTTCGGAAGCTATCAAAACTGCTGGAATCGAGTTCTCTGGAAGCTGTTTCTGCTAGTGCAGAAACGCTGTGATAGACACCCACGACCATGAATCGATCTCGGAGGCTGCGTAGAGCGGGCAAGTATCTTTGTTGCCAGTCTGATCCCAGTCCGATAACAGCGACTTTGAGTTTTTGCATGATATTTCGGGAGAGAGCAGGCAATTCGTGATCGAGAAGAATTGCTTGCGGGGACGCAGAGCCCCCAAAAAAACCGCCTTGAGGATACCAAGTGCTAGTGAGCGCAGGCGAAGGCTAGATGACAAGCAAGCGAGCTTAGATGGTTGCTACAAACCTGCTTGGATGCGACGGGCATGCGTGGTTTAACGCTTGCGGCGTTTGCACTTCGCGTTTCCTTGACGGACTTTGTAGCGAGGGTTGCTCTTGCAAATCACATAGATTCGGCCTCTGCGACGAACGACTTGGCAATCAGCATGTCGGTACTTGAGGGCACCAATCGACGAAACGACTTTCATTGTAACAATCTCCAAACTTCGGTGTTGCCAATGGGAACAGAGAGCGGGGGTCTTTTCCCGAGGGCTCACCAGTATATCGACGAGGGAAATCCTGGCAACAGCAAAAAGGCTGGGTTTTCGTCCGATTTGGGGCCCTTAGGTGGGAAAATTCGCTGGGGCAGTGCAGAATCCGAAGGAACCGCGACCGACTGCTCGGTGTGTTTCCAAGACCCTACCACCGGCAAGGATTCGCTAGCAATCGCCTTCGTGGTTGTGCATCTAGGTCTCTCCCTTTCTTCAACGGGCTTACTCGGGCTTTTCTTGCCTTGTGACAATTGGTACATAACCAATCTCAAACCCTTCTGGCGGTTGGACGATCAATCCCGGATCGATATCGGCCAAAGATCCTCGCGTCGGTGGCGGTAAATAATCGCGATCTATCGTCCATAACCGATGCAGTTTCTCAACGCGTCCCTGGATGACCTCCCGCTGCTGATCACTCATGTCTGCATTCATCAAAGCGGGCTGATCGCAAAATCGGTACCAGTAATAAGTCACAGTGCTACCATCTCCAAGGGTTGCCTTCAATGGCCCAGCCACCGGTCCTGGCTTCTTCCAACTGCTTTGAGGTTCCTCGGGAGTCACATAAGCACCCGTCTTTGCATTCCTGACTCTGGGAAACTCAACTTCGTGTAACCCGCTCTCCTTGGGCACATCCTTTGGATCAACTGTTACCCACAACTGGGTCTCTTTGTTGCCGACCGTTCGTTTTTCCAATCGGTAATACTCTGGTAGCGTCCAATGCTTAGGCTCCGACTCGTCGGACTTGCTCACCGGCGGATGATTCCAACGGTAACCGTAAGTATGCTGATCGATCGCAACAGGGTTGGCAAAGCTATTCCAAGCAATCGCAAGCTTGTCCTCGCGCGCCGTTCCCGGAGGATAGATCCTCCATGTCGCTCCACCCTTGCTCTCAAACTCATGCAATGCGTATGTCCCCGAATCGATCAGACCAGTGGCTTGCGGACCACCGTTAAACCACGATTCGACCTTATCCCACAATGCAGCTTTGTTGTAAGCGCTAACGCGATGGATCAATACCGCATCTTCTTGGCCAGCAGGAAACCATGTAGGTGCTACCCTTGCATAAGTAGTACCTTGCACATCCCGCGACAAATAAGCAGGGATATGCTGGGTCTCCATCTGAATCGCTTTGTTGGGATTCGAAGGCAATGTATCGAGGAACATGCCGGCCAATTCGGGCTTTTCCACTGCAGGCTGGGACCAAAAATAGGGTAAAAAGAAAGTCACTGGTCCTTTGAAGTTCCCGCTATTGATAAACAGTGTCCAACATTGATTGCCCGTTGGAATCTCTTTGCCCTCAGTCGTCTTCTTCGGGTCCGTAAGCGGCAACGGTAAATAGCCATATCCGAAGAGCTCTCCGCATGTGCCCTGCTTAAGATTCAATCCATCGGGTGGCCAAAGGAGCCTCGGACTAAGTTGGGCAATGGCGTAGTGACCTGCAGGCTTGTTCCAGTCGCGGCCTTTACCGGCTCCAGGTCCATTGGCCCACTCCCGGAAATTCAAAGCCACACCTCCCATGATGAACTTGGGTGTCTCGGTAGCAAACCGCGTATCTCTCCACCATCCAAGCCCCCCTTCGATGTCTGAGTAATGATTCTTGGGAGCCGGTTCGGGAAACTGGGCAAACATCCAAGTCCCAAACAAACCGCTTTGGAATTCTTGGCCCGGATAGTTTTTCAGTAGAGGCCATGCAGCCACATACATCGAAAATCCCGCATTAAAGTCTTGCGAAACTTTGCTGTGAGGCACCAGAAGATAACCCGCCATCTCCCCCTTTTGCGGTTTTGTGCCAGTCGCCCCATCGCTCTGCCCCCAAGCAGCAAAAGTCGAATTTGCTACGAGCAACAACGAAAGAAACTTCTTAACAGTCTGCAGTAATGGATTCACAAGGATTTCTCTATCGGTTTGAGCAGTCGGTGCAGCTTCGTAGTATATCACAGGCTCGCTCTGTATACGATTACTCAATGCACAGTTACTGGGCCTGCGGCCCGGTGGCTAGTAACCCGAACCGTGAGGGAGGGAGCGTTAGTACACGGCCGATGGCTTCGCGTCACGCACACTCGAGTGCTCCCTCGTTGACACATCGGGTTACTGGGCCTACGGCCAAGGAGGCTTTTGCTAGTAACCCGAACCGTGAGGGAGGCAGCGTTAGTACACGGCTGATGGCTTCGCATGACGCTCACTCGAGTGCTCCCTCGTTTACACATCGGGTTACTGGTGTGATGGGGCTAGTCATCCTTAAACAGTAAGCGTTTCGATTGACTAGGCCTCGACATTTGGGATACTCTCGAACTCCATTCATAGCAACCTAATCCCACCAAGTATCCATGTCGCAAATCGTTAACAATGGCTCGTTCCTATCGGCCTGCCTCCATCTTGGATTGCTCCTCTTGCTTTCCAGCCCTGCTCATGCTCAGGATACTCAAGCTTTCCCAAAACCCGAATCGATCAAAGGTCTCCAAGTCCAAATGGTCGATGATGCGATCAAACTCGGTGTCCGTCACGGTGCGATCAACTTTGCCCTCAACGGCATGTTTTCTAAGCAAGAGCAAACCGATACAGCGAAATGGGAAAGCGATGGCAGAACTTACTATTTCTCGAACGCTTATTTGGCGAATATCGACCGCCAAGTCAAGACGCTCTCCGATGCCGGACTCGTCGTCTATCTGATTATCCTCGCGATGCCCACAGGCGACCCTGCTATTGATTCCCTGGTGATCCATCCCGCAGCCCAAAAGGATCGCAGTTACACGGTAGCCTCAAGCAACGTTCAAACCCAAGACGCAAAAGACTGGCTCCGCGCTGCCAGCGAATTCCTCGCAGATCGCTACTCGGGCAAAGAAACTCCTCACGGACGCGTCTGGGGCTGGATCATCGGCAACGAAGTCAACTCGCACCATATGTGGCACTACCGTGGACCGAGCACCCTCGAGGATCTTGCCGACGAGTACGAGAGGATCGTTCGCATCTGGCACCAATCGCTTCGAAAGTCTTCGAACCATGCTCGAGTCTATCTGTCCCTAGATCATCACTGGAATCAAGCACACACACCCAAGGAACCATCGAAATCCGTACCCGGTAAAGACCTCATCGATACGTTCGCAAAAATCGCCAAAGATCGCGGCGATTTCGATTGGCACCTTGCCTATCACCCCTACCATTCGAACCTGTTTCGAGTCGACCTGTGGGCCGACCCCCAAGCCCCCTTGAGCGATGACACACCTAAGATCACTTTTCGAAATCTCGAAATCCTCTCCAATCATATGCAGACCCCTGAGTTGCTCTACAACGGACAACCTCGTAGTATCATCTTGAGCGAACAAGGCTTCCACTCAAATCAGACACCTCCTAGCGAACTCCAACAAGCCGCCGCTTACGCATACGCATGGGAAAAATGCCAGCGCCTGCCTCGGATCGATGCCTTTATCTACCACCGGCATGTCGACCACTCCCAAGAAGGTGGCTTGAGGCTCGGGCTCTGGCGAAACATCCCCGGAAGCATCGCCGATCCGCAGAGCCCTAAACCGATCTACGATCTGTTTCTTAAAGCGGCTACTCCTCAATGGCGACAAGTCGCAGATGAACTTCTACCGATAACCGGTATGAAATCGTGGGATGAGGTGATGACACCGAAATAGCCCACGATTAGGCTTCCAGTAGGCTTCTAGCGATTATTCACGAACAGGCTTCCCCAGACAGACTCGGAAACCATCGCGGGAGTCGGAATAGTGCGGCCCAGCTAACCCGAGCCTCACTGCGCACCTTGCATTGCCTGGAACATCAAAGTAATTTCCACCACGGCAAACAGGACGATAGTTCTCCTTGGCCAAGTGCAACTCTTCATGCCCTCCTGCCGGATCAAAGTGATCCAACACGACCTCCCAAACCCCGCCGCACATGTCGGCAAGTCCAAAGCCGTTGCGTCCTCGAGGACCGTAATGGTCTACAGGGGAGACAAACGCATAACCGTCACTCCAAGGGGCGCTAGCAAGCGGCCATTTTTGATTGCGGTCGGGAAGAAAGTCGACGGCGGAAATATTCAGACGGCCTTGGCCATCGGCAAGCTCATTACCCCACCAAAAGTAGGTGCTCTCTTTGCTACCGCCACGGCAGGCATACTCCCATTCGGCTTCCTTAGGAAGCCGATAGACCAAGCCCTCGGGTAGTCGTCCTGCAGATCTTTCGTATTGGGTCAGCCACTCCGCGAAGGCTTTCGCATCGGTCCAACTGACACACACGACCGGGAAGTCATCGCGAAGAGGAAACTGGAAGTTTGGATCACGCCAACTCTTACCTGGCATCGGCTCCCATGGATGGGTGACTTGGGTGCTCAGGTTGTAACGGGTCCACGCAGGATTGAAGCACTGCGTTTTGCCTCCAGATTTTTCCGCATCGGTGACATAACCAGTCTCTTCGATGAAGCGTCGAAATTGGCCGACGGTAACTTCAGTGCGGCCCATAAAGAATCCTTGCGTGACTTTCATTACGCGAGGCTCTTTGCCTTCGTAGGATTCCCGCTCCGTGCCGGCTTGGGCACCTCCTTCGATACCTGTTGCCCATTCCTTTTCTTCTGGGGTGCTCCCCATGAAGAACTCCCCGGGCGGGATGTAGAGGGTTTCGAGCGTCACTGCTTTACCGAGCTGAGCCCGCCGCACATCCCCTTGTTTGGGCGGATCTTCGACTGCCAGCGTATCGAGGACGATAACGGAAACAAACAACATCGCGAGGATTCTATTTTTCATGCTCTGCTCCACATTCATGGGGATTTTGATAGACCAAAAGGATATCAGATTTCGTGGCCTTTCGTGGTGTGGGGGTTTAGAATGGCGCGTGATCTGAATGCGTTCCACTTACTTGAGGTTCAATAGGATGAGCAGTGCAGAGGTTCCGGATTACGTTTCGGTCGAGGAGTACCTCGCCAGAGAGGAACGTGCCTTTAGCAAAAGCGAGTACATCGACGGATGGGTGCGAGCGATGACCGGCGCAACGAACCGCCACAATCGGATCGTACTGAATTGTCTTGTTAAACTATCCAATTTGCTCGAAGGCAAACCCTGCCAACCCTTCAATTCCGACACCAAACTCAAAATAGATCAAGCAACTAGAAAACGGTATTACTACCCGGACGCTCAGGTCGTCTGCCAAAAGAGCGATCCGCTATCGGTTTATCAAGAGCATCCGGTGCTGGTCATCGAAGTTCTCTCGCCTTCCACGCAACGCTATGACCTTGACGAGAAAAAGGAGGGTTATCTATCCATTCCCTCGCTTGAAGGCTATCTGATTCTTGAGCAGCACCAACCGATCGCCAGTATCCTGCGAAGAACTCCCGAAGGCTGGGTCAAGAATCTGATTGAAGGTGTCGAGCACAGTCTCGATCTGGCGTTTATTGGTTGCGACTTACCGATGCAGGATATCTATAGAGGCGTTGAGTTTACTGAAACCTGCGTTCAGGAACCCGATCCGCAGTACGAGCACCTTTAAGCACTCTGCAAGATGTTTTCTACGAGATGCTCGGCTGGAGCAATACTGTTATAATTGGGCGCATGAATATACGGTTCAAGATCGTATCAAGCTTTAGACTCGAAAACGATAATGGTGGATTTCGATGCAAGGACACAAGTTGACTGTCTCGCCTAAGAGGCGAGACTTCTTAATTAGCTCGAGCGCCATTGCTGCGAGCATTCTATCGACAAATGCCAAAGGCTATGCTCGTATCCTCGGAGCAAACGATCGGCTCGATATCGGAGCGATCGGAGTTGGAGGACGAGGGGCCGGGGATCTCGATGCGGTCAGCTCAGAGAACATCGTGGCGCTCTGCGATGCACAAACCAATACCCTCGATGGTGCCGCAAGTCGCTTCCCTAACGCCAAAAAGTATTTCGACTACCGAAAACTTCTCGAACAGACCAAGCTCGATGCGGTTGTCATCGGAACACCCGATCATCATCACGCACCGGCAACCGTGCGTGCTCTTCGTCGCGGACTGCATGTGTACTGCGAAAAACCCCTGACGCATACGGTTCAGGAAGCCCGTTTGGTTGCGGCGCTGAGCAAGGAAAAAGGGGTCGCCACGCAAATGGGGACTCAAAACCATGAGCATCCGGGATACTTGCGATTGGTCGAGATGCTGCAAAGCAACACGATCGGCCCAGTTCGACAAGTCCATGTGATCACCGACCGGCCCGGCAAGTGGTGGCCTCAAGGAGTCTCGCTACCGACGGAAAAACAGACGGTTCCAGAGAACCTCAAATGGGATCTGTGGCTTGGACCTGCCCCGCAGCGAGACTACCACAGCGCCTTTGTGCCCTTCCGCTGGCGCGGTTGGTGGGACTATGGCTGTGGTGCGGTCGGCGATATGGCAATCCACCTGATGGATCCGGCGTTCTGGGGATTGAAGCTTTCTGGTCCTGTGAAAGTTCTTTCCGAAGGCCCCGTCCCAGATGCGCACTGTGCTCCGAAGTGGATGCATACGCGATTCGAGTTTGGCCAACGAGGCGATCTGCCTCCGGTTCAAGTCCATTGGTACGAAGGGGAGACCGCTCCCAAGGGATCTATCGCCCAAGAGTTGCCGATGAATGGATCGCTGTTCGTCGGCGACAAGGGCAAGATCGCTATCGCCCACGATGGAATGCCCAAGGTGATCCCCAACGAAACCGCAGGTGAAATCAAAGCTCCGGAGCCCTATCTACCTGCCTCACCAGGGCACCATCGCCAATGGATCGAAGCAGCCAAGGGGAATGGAAAAGCCAGCAGCTCGTTCGATTACGCAGGTGCATTTACCGAAGTCGTTTTGCTAGGCAATGTCGCTTATCGAACCGGCTTGGAGATCACTTACGATCCAACCTCAGGACGGGTTACAAAGGCTCAAACGACACAGGCAACCCCGGCACCAATCGCCAATCGAGGACTCGATGCTGCCAACGAGCTTCTGAGCAAACCGTATCGAAAAGGTTGGGAGGTCACCTGAGAGAAATATGTCCAACACCAGCCATGGATTGACGGCCCAAGAGATTCTCGACCAGCTCGAATCGCTCGGAGCAGAGAGCTACAAGCGAGTGCTGCTCAAGCATGGAGTGCCTGAGCCATGCTACGGCACCAAGATTTCGGACATGCAAAAGATCGTCAAGCGAGTCAAAAAGGACTATCGGCTCGCCCTCGAGTTGTACGACTCAGGCATTTACGATGCGATGTATCTGGCGGGTTTGATCGCCGATGACATCAAGATGACCAAGAAGGATCTCAAGGGCTGGTTATCGATGGCCAAATGCCGCATGCTCGTGAGTTGGACGGTTCCTTGGGTGGCTGCCGGAAGCCTACATGGATGGGAACTGGGACTTGAATGGATTGAATCCAAGAAACCCGATGTCGCGATCGCTGGATGGGCAACACTCGGTTCGATTGTTTCCGTAAAACCGGATGACGAATTGGATTTGAAGTTGCTCGAAAGCTTGATCGATCGCATCGCAACGGAGATTCATCAGCAGTCGGATCTAGTGCGATATCAGATGAATGCTTTTTTGATCTCGGTGGGAAGCTACGTCGCACCGCTGACAACGAAGGTGCTTGAGGCTGCCAAGAAGATCGGCAAGGTGACGGCTGATCTAGGCGATAACGACTGTAAGGTTCCTGACATCACCGAGTACATTGTTGGTAAGGTGAAGGCCAAGGGCTTGATAGGAAAGAAGCGAAAGACAGCCAAGTGCTAGGGAAATTTTCCGCTGTAGAAATGGGCTAAGGCTTGGCCCGTCGGCGTATTAAGCTTAGAGATTTCTTCGGGAGTACCGACACCCACGATTTGTCCTCCAAGCGATCCACCTTCTGGCCCTAAGTCGATCATCCAATCGCAGCAAGAGATCAGATCGAGCTGATGCTCGACGACGATCACGGTGTTGCCTTTATCGACTAGACCCATAAGCAGATTCACCACACGCTCGATGTCTGCTAGGTGCAATCCGGTGGTGGGTTCATCCAAAACATACACCGTCGATCCGTTGGATTTCTTTTGCAATTCGGTAGCTAGCTTGATCCGCTGAGCCTCTCCTCCACTGAGTGTTGTGGATCGTTGTCCAAGTGTCAGATAACCCAAGCCCACGGACTGAAGGCATCGCAAGGCGTTTTGGAGATCTGCGAAGTTTTCGAAAAGCTCCGTGGCTTGATCGATCGTCATTTCCAATACATCGGCGATGCTGCGATCTTTGTATTTGACCGCCAGCGTCGAGCGGTTGAATCGTTTGCCTCCGCAATCTGAGCAAGGCACATCGACTTGCTCCAGGAAGCTCATTTCCAGTTTGACGCGACCGGCACCTCCGCAGGATTCGCAGCGTCCGTCGCCTGCGTTGAAACTGAAGCGGTTGGCTTGGTAACCTCGAGTCTTGGCATCGCGGCAAGCCGCGAAAACTTTGCGTATGGAATCCCAGAGCCCGCAGTAGGTCGCAGGTGTGCTGCGCGGTGTGCGACCGATAGGAGACTGATCGATCTCGATGAGTCGTTCGAGCTTGTCGGCTCCTTGAACGTTTCTCCAATGCTCCCCAGATCTTTTTGAATCGACTAGCCAAGAGGTTAAGGCTGGCACAAGCGTATCGTGGATGAGCGTGCTTTTTCCACTGCCGCTAACGCCGCTAATGGCGATCAATCTCCCGAGTGGAAATTCAACGTTCAAATCGCGAAGATTGTTTTTGCTGATCCCTTCGATTCGCAGCATCGAGTGTTTCTTGTCGAGCGATCTTGGCGGACGTTGCTGCATCGTGTACTCAGCCCGCAAGTACTTACCTGTGAGCGACACAGGTGAGGCGAGGATTTCATCCAGACTACCTTGGGCGATGACCTGGCCACCTTGTGTACCGGCCCCTGGCCCCATATCCACAACCATGTTGGCCGAGCGCATCATCGATTCGTCGTGCTCGACGACGACGATGCTGTTGCCTTTGGCTTTGAGTGACTCAAGAATGGCTATCAAACGCTGGGTATCGCGAGCATGGAGTCCTATCGAGGGTTCGTCTAGGACGTAACAGACACCTGTAAGCCCGGTGCCGACACTCGTTGCTAGTCGGACGCGTTGGAGTTCCCCACCGCTGAGAGTCTGGCCTGGCCGATCGAGCGAGAGGTAGCCCAAACCGACTTGGTTTAGGTATTCCAAGCGAGGGAGGATTTCTTGAAGGATCGGCTGAGCGATCCTGGCGCGTTCGGGATCCAATTCGAGTTGTGCGAGCCACTCTCGAAGCGTTTGGATGGGCATCGCGGTGATTTGAGCGACCGACAGGCTGGCTAACTGGATTGCGAGGGACTCGGGCTTGAGCCTTGTGCCTTGGCATGTAGGGCAGGTCTTGTCGTTATCTCCGATCGTCCCATAACCTTCGCATTTAGGGCAAGCCCCATAGGCGCTGTTGAAGCTGAAGGTTCTAGGTTCGATCTCTGGTAGGCTGATACCGCACTTGATGCAGGCAAATCGGGTCGAGTAGAGGTGTTCTGCTTGGTCGCTCAGAGTGCGTATCAATCCGGATGTAAGTCTGAGTCCATCGAGGATTGCTTTTTCGATACGATCGAGGCTCTCTTGGCGAACGATGATTCGATCGACGACCGCTTCGATGGTGTGTTCTTTGCGGACAGCCAACTTGGGGATTTCGTCAAGTTCGTAGAGTTGACCATCGACGCGAACTTTCAGCAGTCCTGCCTTTTCGATTTTGCTAAAGACATCTGCATGAGCACCTTTTCGATCCAAGACCATCGGTGCCATGATCGTCAGCTTCGTTCCCTCGGGCGCTT